>Ga0181595_10000186_pt1 | contig 66221 bp, 43 predicted proteins | sample 041ome_7_FD_145604 | JGI IMG/M metagenome (GOLD analysis project Ga0181595, IMG submission 145604) | Coastal salt marsh microbial communities from the Groves Creek Marsh, Skidaway Island, Georgia - 041401AS metaG (spades assembly) | ecosystem: Environmental > Aquatic > Marine > Intertidal zone... | reverse complement strand
CGCGCGCGTCGCCATCGCGCGCGTCGTCGTCGCTCGGATCGACGCTTTCCGCGATCGTCGCTCGGATCGGCGCTCGCGTCGCGCGTCGTCGCGTTATCCGCGCGCGTCGTAATCCCGCGCGCGCGCGCCGCGGAAAGCGTCGATCCTATCCACGCCGCGGCGAATGTCCGACCGACCGCGTGGCGCGATCGATGTCGTATGGGTAAACAGTGAGCGCGGGCGACTGGATTACACGGTCGTCGAGGCGGTCGCGCGCTTCTTCGCCTCCTCGACGGCGCTCACTTCTTCGCCTCCTCGCGATCGGTGACCAAGATTAAATGACTGCCGAACTGCGTGTCCACCGGCCCGAGCACGGCGCCGATCTCGCCGCCGAAGACGACGGCGTCGAACTCCTTGACCATTTGTCCCGGCTTGAACGCGCCGAGCTCGCCGCCCTTCTTGGCGCTCGGACACGTCGAGTGCTGCTCCGCCACGCGCGCGAATTTCGCTCGTAACGGTGCGCCTCCGGCGACGTCGGCTTCGATCTCCGCCTTGAGCGCCTCCGCGCGCGCTCGATCCTTCACGAGCACGTGCGACGCCGTCGCCGTCGGCCCGAACATCATCGACCCGAACGCGCGGTACGCGAAGAACGCGAGAGTCGCGACGAACACGCCTATCGAGCCGTACGTCAGCATCACCGTCTCCGCGTCCGCGACGTCACCGAGCGGCGTCGCGCCCGTCGCGACGCGCGATGTCGTCGTCCGCGTCGTCGTCCGCGTCGCGCCCGGACGCGTCGCCGTCGTCGCGCGCGGCGTCGCGCGCGCGCGTCGCGTCGCGCGCGGCGTCGCGCGCGTCGGCGCCGTCGCGCGCGGCGTCGCCGTCGCCGTCGTCGTCGTCGTCATCGTCGCGCGCGCCGGCCGCGTCGTCGTCTCGCGCGGTCGACGCGCGGTCGATCGGTTCGCGATCGATCGCGCGCGCGCGTCGTCCAACCTCGCGCCGTCGATCGATCGCGCGCGCGCGAACCTCGCGCGCGGTGGTTCGAATCGCGACGCATCGCGTCCCGCCGGCGCGCGCATTCGTGCGCGACGGCGGACGACGACGCCGCGGCGCGCGGCGCGCGGCGCGCACGAATGCGCGCGACGTCGTGCGTCGAGTGCGCGCGCGTCGTCGCGGACGCGCGCGCGACGCGCGAGCGACGCGAGGCGGCGGAGCGCGAGCTCGCGGCGGCGACGCGCGACGGCGCGTGCGCGCTCGAGCTGCTGCGCGCGGTGACGACGAGCGACGACGGCGAGGGCGAAGCGCTGACGGCGGCGGAGCGGCAGACGTGCGGGGTGCTGGCGGCGAACGCGCTGGGGACGTCTTGGCGCGGGACGGAGGCGACGACGCGCGAGGCGTGCCGAGCGGAGACGCTTCGCGCGTTGTTTCCGGCGAACGCGGGAGGCGAGGATGGTGGACGCGGAGGGCGAGCGTCGATGCGAGCGTTCGTGAATTGCGTGGATGTTCTGGCGCAGTGCGGGTGCGCGGAGGGAGGAGAGGGGTGGGAATGGCGCGAGTTGTGGACGGCGCTCGACGCGGCGAGCGCGAGCGGCGAGGCGAGTCATCGAGAGGCGAGCGCGCGGACGTACGCGGTGCTTTGTGAATCGCTCGGTGCGCGCATGGTGAGCGAACATGAGAGGTTACTGGTGATGTTCGTGCGAATGGTGTCGTCGGATGAAGACGCGAACGTGAGGTACGCGGCTTTGGACGGCGTCGGCAAGTTGGCGGGAAGTTGGTGCGTCGCGCCGACGCTCGGACCCGCGCTGTCCGCGTGCGCAGTCGAGTTGGTACGATGTGCGGAACGATCGCTAGAAATAGGAGACGGCAGGCTGCTCGGCGCGTCGCTCGAAGCGATGTCGGCTTTAGTCGGGGCGCGAGAGGACGTTTACGGCGCGCACAACGCCGCGCTGATTCAAATCTTGGAGCTCGCGCTACGCCTCGGCACCAATCCAAAGCTAGACGCCGGCTCTATTCGTGCGCCAGCACTGCTGATTTTGACAAAGATGGCGAAGAAGCACGCCGAGCTGTTGACGGAAACGATGGCTGGTCAGATTGATTTACAGTACGACCCGCACGTTTTGGGTCAGGGCGGTCCAATTTCCGCCGCGCTCGTGCCGCCGTTGCTGACGATTTCTTTGGAAGCCGAAGAGCGTTCATTTGATGACGAAGATGTCGAGGGCGAAGGTTTGGACGAACAGAGTTCGTCGCCCGCGGCGTTAGCTCGAGGTGCTCTTCGCGCGCTTGCGAGTACGATTCCCAACCACTTCGTCGTCGCCCCGGCGCTGAATCTTCTCGAGCGGCTGCGAGGCGGCGCGAACGCACCCGCGGCGTGGAGAGTGTTTGCGGCGATCACAGAAGGTACCCAAGGTGAGGGCGTGACATCACATCTCCCGGTGCTCATTCCCGAGCTCACTGAGACCATGAAATGCGTCGATGTGAATCTCAGAGTTGCCGCGATGGAGGCCATGTGCATGATGGCGACGCACTGTCAGCCAGAGATGGCGGATGAATACGCGGGTACGACTTTCTCGCTCATCGCGAGCATGTTGACACACGCGCCTCGAAGTTGCCAGTGGGCTGTGCACGGTGCGTTATCGAAGATGTGCGAAAACTCCCTCGGTGAGGCAATCGCGCCGCTTATAGTGCCGCTCATAGAGGCTTTAAAGGCGCAGACGATGGACCTTTCTTGGCGTACAGCCGCGCGTGCGACGCATTCATTTGGTGCAGTGGCGCAATGCTCTCTTGATTACTTCACTCCGTACGCTAGTGATATTTTGTCACTTTTGCTTGCTCGCGCTAAATCGGCGGAACAAACCGGAAACGGTACGGAGTTGCAAGCGAGATCAGTGGCGACGATGGCGACCATCTTGGGTGTCGTAGGCATCGAGCGCGCTCCGAATGGATTGCTTGAGTTGCTGCTCCAGACCGCGGCATCGGCGCTAACGTCCGCAGACACTATTGCTCGCGAGTGCGCGCACGAGTGCTTGGGTAAATTAGCCGTCGCACTGGAGGACAAGTTTGAGCCGTATGCGATCGATGCGGCATCTGCGGCAGTCGCGGCTCTCGCTCAAACAGAGTCAGCTTCGCATAGAACAGCCATCACCACTGGCGTCGTCGAAGAGCAGATGGCTGCGGCGGAGGCTTTGGGCCAGTACTTCAACAGCGGCGTGGTGTGTCTCCGGCCCTTCTTACCGACCACGCTCGAAGCGCTTGCGTTCGCATCTGATACGACTCGACCGACACCGCTTCGGTTGGCGGCAATTCGCGCCTTGGAGTTCATATTCTCTCCGTGGTCGAGTGCAGAGAAGGGCGACGTCGCGTTTCTCGCTCTCAGTACGGCGACGATTAAGCTTCTTTGCGAGCGCGTCAGATTCGATCCGGACGCCGCCGTGGTGTTAGCCGCGATTCAAGGCATCAGCGAGTTATTAGATAAGGCAAAAACTTTGGCAACTTTACCTATGGACGTTCTTGAGGGCGCAAAAGACGCTGCGGAAGTTGTTATTCGCTGGCAAAGCGTGTGTCAAATCGAGTTCGAGGCAAAAGAAGACGCTGCGGAGAACGACGACGACGACGAAAGCGATGATAATGATATTTTTGACTCAATGGTGTTTTGGGCTGAACGAATCGCGCCACAGGACGAAGATAGCGACTGAGACTTTTGTAAAATTAATGTAAATGCCTCTGTCTGATTCTATCGCCAAACTTTATTGCGAACAGTCCGCAGAGCGTGCACGCACAAAGTAAACCAGTCAGTCCGAAAAGATTGCGTCCAACGTGATCATATTCGACGCCAATGACATTCAAGTAAGTTGCGCCGCGTACTGGGACCTTGACTTGCTGGCCATCGAAGTCAGCATTGAACAAGTACGGACCGCCTCGCATCTCGGAGGCAAGAATGCCTCCCCATGAGAAATAGAAAGGCGATAGGTAACGCACCCACGCACTTCCGCGGGGGAGTAATTTGACGTTTATCAAGAATCCAGCAAACACTGCATCGACGAGTAAGACGACAGTGTTGGCCAAAGTTGCGGCAGCCGTTGAAGTAGAAACAAACGTCATCGTGGCGCACTGAGCCGACTGACATAAAATAAAAAGCAGAATGAAGGCAAGAAAGGTAAAGAACGCGGTGAACGAAAGTCTAAGACCCATCAAAAAGTAGAAAACCACAATTGCGAGACAGGCCGGTGGGATTCTCAAAAACAGCCAATCGATTGCGAGTTTGGTGAAAAAGTACAGCTCGCTTCCGTAGAACTTGGCGCGGACTTGTCGCCTCGCAATTTCCCGTTCGTTGTTTATCCCATCGATAAGAGTCATCGCTGACAATGCAAAGTACACCAGAAGAAAGAACGTAGATCCCATTCGATTCTGGAAGCCCTCGAGATCGTTAGTCGCGTCAGTCAGAAGACCTAAAATCAAACCGATCACGATTGGCGTAAAATAGTGCGAGACTAGCACTCTTCGCTCTCTACTGATGACCGCAAACGCACGCCACAAGAGCACGCGTGCTGTTTTTATGGCAGATGTGTACTCATCGTACATACATTCGGCGGCTGGAACTTGAAGTCTGGAGTGTTGTTTCGACGCCACCGACGATGGCTTTTCGTCGCGCGTCGCTTGTACTGCACAGATGAAACGATTCTGCTTGGCTTCATCGCATGCGATATCCAACAACCACTCCGCAGTGCTCACTCCAGGCGGAGCTTCCATGTCAATCATAGTCAACGTATTATCAAGCTCGGCCGGCGAACCCGTCCACAGCAAGCGGCCGTTCTGCGTGAGAACAAGAATTTTGTGAAAATTATCCAGGACACGCCTCGACGGTTGATGCACGGTTGCGACGACGACCTTTTCTTGGTGAGATGCGAGATCACGCAGGAGTGTGAATACGCGCCAGGACGTGTGTGCATCTAGTCCAGAAGTCGGCTCATCTAAGATAATCGTTGTTGGATCCACAACCAGCTCCTGCGCGATCGCAACCCTGCGCAATTCGCCTCCACTCAATGTTTGTTTCTGTGACAGCGTCCCGCCAACGCGAGAGTTGGAGACGTGTGTTAATCCGAGAGCTTTTATGACATCATGAGTGCGCTCATGCAGCTCGTTCGCGTGCAAGAACCAGGGTAGTCGTAGGCTTGCTGCGACCCAGCACGTTTCGTAAACGCTTAACTGCGCGATCATAGGCGTGTGCTGCGCAACAAACGCGAGGTTGTGTCGCTTTTCGTCCAACTCTTCTCCATTTACCAATATCGTTCCACTTTTGAGAAAGTTTCCGTGAACAAGCGCGTTCATGAGCGTCGTCTTTCCACAGCCGCTCGGTCCCAGAACGCCCACGATTTCCCCTGGGTGAAACGTCGCACTTACGTCATCAATTATGATGCGATCATCATCCACGGAGCACGTCACGTTTTTCAGCTCTACCGTAGTAGGGTACTTATAACGTGGCACTACGTTGTGCGCAAAGATTTCACGGAGTTTCCAACGCTGCTGAGATCTAAATCTGACAAAGACGAACGCGGCCATGCCCACAACGCCAGCCACAACGCCGAGTGCGATGCCTGCAGTCGCCGCTGACTTGTCCGAAGTCTCCATCCCTCCAGTTCCATTCATAGCTTCTACCGCACCAAATGCATCCTCAATATCCGGACGAATGTACGATTCATTCGTGTTTCGAAGCCATTCCGTCGGCATCGGTGGAGCGCGAGGCGGCGGTGGCGTCGTCAAACAAGGCAAATCGTCTCGAGGACACTGCGAAACTCGAAGGAACGCCGCGATGGTCGCCCCGTTTTGTAATAGTACGTCTAGATTCTGCACCGCACATGCGTCCAGGTTCAGTTGCGACACGTCATACCCAGCTTGCGCCAATCTCTCGCCTAAGAAGCACACGCAGCTCTCGCAGAGGTCTTCGAGCGACAGGGAGCACGCCTCGCCGAGCCCAACCAGATCAACTCGGCCAGCGTCGATCGGGCACGTGTTTTGCGCGAGAGCGATGACGAAGTGCGATGAGACGACCAGACATACGATGAGAAACTTGAAACGCATGGTTGCGGCTCGGAGTGAAGCCCGCCTCGATACCGACATAGTTTTGGTGACTGTCTCGGGATCGTCAGCGCGTGGCGACGAGCGTTTGAACGTCGACGATTACTATTGCAAACGACAACGCACGCGCTAAAGACTATGAACTAATTCTAAAGTGCTACATTTTGAATATTTTTGTGTAGTCGAATGCGAAATCGATCGGATTACCGCGCGAAATCGCGATTGGAATGTCTCCTTCTGCTTTTGCAGGAGATTTGCATCGCACGCTTCCGTCGCCGTTGAACAGCGCGTGGATGGGACCAGTGGTGCCGAATTTACACCAAACTGGAGTGTCTGGAGGGAAATAACTACTCGCAACAGTGAGTGTGGTACCACCAGCGCGAGTCCCAGCAAGTGGTGACAACGAAGAGAGCGGCATATTTTCAATCGGTTCAAAGACGATTTGAGAACCGGTCCAATCGTCCGCATTCAAGGAGAGATCAACCACAAGGGGCGCGTCCATCAAACCGATGGAGAACGTGGGAGTCTCACATCGCATGATCGTGGAAGACACATGAACGGCACCAACGGTATACATCCCGCCGAAGCGGCAAGATAAGCCGTCCACCGACGTTCCTGGCATCATCGGCGATCCATGTGAGGCGACAGAAACGGATTGAATCAAGTTGTCTCCGTGCACATTGATGACTGTCCCACCCCCGAAGACGCCCATCTCCGGGTATACCATGTCGATTTCTGGTGCTTCTTGGAACTCGAACTGAATCCCAATTGCAGTGTACGAAGTCCCAGCTTCGGAACTGGGCGACAGTTGCACTGGCACAAAGCCTGCGTCACTCGATGGTGTCAAGCACTTGGCCGTGCTCGAATCGCTGATGAAACCGTTTCCATATCTCGAAAAAAACTTGCACGCTAACGAAGAGGGTACAGAAGCACTGAACGAGAATGAAATTAATGTGCCTCCTGAGTTGGGTCCGAAGAGGTTCGTGGCGGAATTGATACCACCAGTGAAGTCTGGTACAGGAGTGACTGTGACGTCGGTGTCGCTGTCAGAACTTGCAGAGTTGACAAATTTGCTGTAATCCAGCATGTTGTTTGACACTCTGACCGAATAAGTCTGAGGTTTAAGACCAGGAGCGACGCAATTCAAAATCGTAGCGCTCACATAAGTAGCTCGAACATGAATTTCACCAAACTTGCAAAATAAATCGCGGTTCGACACGAACCCACTTCCAGTTAACTTGACGAGCCTGCCTCCTGATTCCAGAGTTTCCAAAGCGGCGGCATTCGTCATGCTTGGCAAACTGCGGTACTTCATAACGGCTCCTGCCGAGCCCCACGAATCGGAATCGACGAAACCTGTGGATGTGTAGATGCTGGCAGTCGCATCAGAGGCGCCCGCTGGGGCCTCGAAGCGAATCAACGCCGAAGACAAAAAGCTCTGTGAAATGTATGGGTTCGTCTGTGCCACATCGCCGAGACGAATCGACGTCATGCCCTCGACGAAGTTCACTCCTGACACGACCGCGACAGTGCCACCTCCCGTCACCGCAATGTTTGGCTGAACAGTGGCGGATGATGCGCCATCCACGTAAGCGAGCTGCGGGACATTCACAGTCAGATTTGCTCCTCCTGGGAGTTGAAGTATCGCAAAGTTGACCGAGTGAATTTGCGTGAGGATTCCGCCTATGTTATTGGCTTCTTGACAGAGCGTGTACTGCGGCGCAGCTGGATTGCACGTCGGTACTGACGAAGGCAGGCTACCGATGTGCGCGTGCAAACGAACGAATACGTTGTCCTTCGCCGGTACGACACTCGGGATGAGCGGACTCGGTTCGAATGGCTTGAAGAACGTCAACTCTGCCTCGTATGGATCACTTCTCGCCGATAAGGCGTGCGACAAAAACAGCGTTTTATTTCCACTGACAGTCGCGGGGCTGATTGCTTCGACTTGTGCAGCGGTCACCCAGCGCAAAGCGAGAGGCGAAATCGTACCAAGTGACGCATACAGATCATACACTTGCATACCCAAATCAGTTCCGAAAATGTTCATGGCGCTACCGCCATCGAGGAATAAGCTATCCGCTTGTAAACTCGTAATAGCTGGTCGCATGATCGAGTTAAGCTCGGCTTGCCCATCTTCCGGTGTCGTACCCAATAAGCCAGCCGTCAGGCCAATTTCAATCAGGGGATCTGCGTACGGTGACTCGCAAATAATCAACGATGAACTCACAAAGTGTGCATCGATGGCGAACGTCGCGGTGAACTCGTTCTGATACCAAGGCGAGAACATGCACACTAATCCGTCCGAAATCGCATCGACCAGCATGACAGAGACTAATGTGCCGCCGCCGGTGTGAATCACCTCTGGCCCCCACGCGTCGATTGTCGGCGACGTGACATAATGGAAACTACCAGAGAACGACGTATTGGCGGCATCAGGTCCTGTGATTATGATGGGATACATTCCTTCGATGAACGAATCTCGTTCCAACGTGCATAGAATGGAGTAGATATTCGTCGTCACAGAGTAAGTACTCGTTAATGTAGTACCTCCCGTGAGGCAACCTCGTGAGGAGACGTTTTGAGCTGGATACGGCGCTTCGTAAAAGGCCTCAACGGTCGCAACTTGATCCGTCACGTGACCAGCGCGAGGAAGGACATCCTTGATTTTCGCTGGGAAAACGTAATCAAGCGTCAAAATAGAATCCACCGACGTACCAGATGGTAACGCGGGGTTCGCAAGACTGAGCGTGAGCTCATAACGCCAGTCTCGCTTGTTCATGGAAATTTGAAGATGCACGCTCTCTTTGCTGTGAGCCGGAGAGATACACTTGAGTACTTTGGAATCGTATGCACGTGCATAAAAAGGACCAATTGTGCCGGCACGGCACCAAATAGTGGACGGCGCTGAAAGTTTATCACCACTGACGATCAATGTCGACCCCCCTTCGATAGGGGAAAACGTGGGCGAGACGGATGAAAGTAACAGCTGATCGAGCGCAGTGAAGGCAGTCGATGGCGAATGCTCATGCGTCGACGCGTAAAGCGCTTTTGTTCCTTTCGTCGCGAATGTGGGCGTTTCGATAATGCCGAGAGCAGAAGAAACGACGTGCGAAACGACGGCGGTACTTCCAAACATGACTCGGCTCACGTCGCCTTTGCGGAAATTTGCGCCAGACATGAATAGAACCGTGCCACCATCCACGGGTCCAACCAGTGGATCCACACTAGTCACCGATAGAGGATCATAGTACTCAAACTGCGTTTGTGTCGAATCATATTGCGTGTATGTGGATACGATTGCATAGACTCCAACCTGTACGAAACCCGCCACTGCGCTTGCACCCCAGGAACACGTGATGGAACCGTCGGTCGATGAGACTTGTCTTGCGGTGACGTTTAACGAGCTGCACAAGTCTGTAACGGCAGAGTCCAATCCCGCGCCGAATATTGTGTATTCAGTCGTGATATGCATTGGTCCGTGCGCTGGTATGACTGCATCGACGTTATATGGGGACTTTGCATAAGTGTACGTGACGCCTCTGTATGTTGTCGGTGTACCACCCGGGGAGGCACTCCAGTAATAATAGGTTGAAGTACCCCACACCGCTCCATTTGAAGGTATAGTCGAGTTGAACGTAAAATCGCGTCGATTTGCAGACACCTCAACTGGCACTTGTCCAGCAATATGATTAGGAACAGCGCATCGAATCTCACGACCGTGCACGTAGCTCGCTGTAACGGGGCCCAAGGTGCCAAATCTGCATCCGAGCTCAGAGGTATCGGAGAACCCTTCACCAACCAGAGAAACGCTCATAGTACCCGTAGTGGGTCCTAAGCTCGAGCTAATGCTCGTCAGATCTATACCATCGATATAATCAAGACCAGTCGAGGTGAAAGGGCCGATGCCGACGCCACTGGAATCTGTCCGACTGCCAAGTTGAGCTTTTATAATTGAGCCTCCAGAAGCGTGGTTCGGCGTTTGAATGACGATCAAAGCAGACGAGACAATGTTGTAGTCGACGTTCGCATCATCAACGCTGAGTTTAAGAACTTCACTCTTTAAATCTGTGCCTGAAATCCACACTTGGCTGCCTCCTGCAGCGGGTGTGACTCGTGGGTTCAAACCAGTTATCGTCGGCACCGGTTGCACCATGACTTGATCGAAAGAAACACCTCCAACTTCGTCTATGGCTGAGACTGTAGTGAAGCCTCCAGGTAGTTGCGGCGCGATATACACGCTGACTATGGTGCTCGACATTGTCGCGTTTCCTCGACCGAATTCGACGAAGGACAAAGTAGGAACTAGCAAGTAGGACGCCGAGCTTCTCCACAAGAAGAAGTAACCGCCTTGCTTGCTAGAAACGCCGTGATCCAAAATAACTGGCGGATCTACTGGCGCAACGTAAGTCATGGGGCTTGACGCACAGCTTTTCGATGGCGACAATGCGCTATAAACACTCGCGCATACACTCGAACTCGCCGATGAAACACCAGCCGGGGACACGCACGTCACAACCAGTGAACTGACGTACTGCGCAGCGATGGGACCAATTGAACCAAACGAACACACGGCAGAGTTGTCTATGAGAGGAATGTTCGTGCCTGTGAGCGTAACCAACGTCCCTCCAATATCACCGCTCGACGATGGCGCGATGCTCGAGACCACCGGAGCAGCTTGTCGAGACAGTGGGTAAGCGCCATCGCCACCCTCGATGGTCAAGCGCGTCGACACTTTTGTCGTCGCGACTGACTCGCACCGGATCAAACTAGAGGAGATTATGTGTGGCGCAACCGCGCTCGTGGCGTCAAATAAACAGTGGAATTGATCGGCATCATCAGCGATAAAGTGCTGCACGGTCAACGTGAATAGCTCACCAGGCATAGTTGACGCGCCAGGAGGGGAAACGCTCAGCAATAGTGGCGTCTCTTTGATCAAATACGAAACGCTCATCGTCTGGCCGCGCGAAATCACGCTCACTGCAGTGTAACCAACGCCAACAGGGTCGAGCGTGCACGCAAACTCGGACGCCCAAGTAGAGTTGAGCGAGAGAGCGATCCCATCGCAAGATGCGCTCGCCAACCAAGCGCCGAGAATAGTCACCGACGCTGGCAACTCCGTGGCACTCAAGCTCGGTGGCAGCGTCTCGGTGATTTCAGAAGTGGACACGTACGTTATGTCTTTGGATGTTGTCGATGATAGGCCATCGGCGTGCACCCTAAACTTCGTACTGGTGCTATCGACCAGATGAGCGGGACTCACACAGTTTGCCGCTGTGCTTGATGACCACTGCGCCGAAACAAGAATCGTGCCGAAGGAACAATATAGAGTGTTGTCGTTTGGCATGTTCGAGCCCGTCACGTACACGACGCTCCCGCCCGAAATAGCAATCCCAGTCGGAGTCACAGAGCTCAGCGTGACGGCAGCGCGTGACGCAAACGTCAGCGCGTTACTCACCAAGTTGCCATTTTGCTTCACACTAGCACTGAACACGGCTGCGGTCGAAATTGGGAGCTCTGTAACGACTAGCGCTGAGCTGACAAAGTGACTCGAAGCGCCGGCGTTAGCTTCAAGAGACAGGTATGCAGAGTCACGCATGTGTGAGCCTGAAGTGTAAATCAACGTGCCACCCGACGTTGGGCCGTTCAGAGGGTAAACAGATGATATCACCGGTGCCCGCGCGTATTCGATGGTTTGCTGATCAATCTCGTCATCGATGATGCTCCCAATGCCGACAGCGGCGAAGCCTTCTTCACCGGCGGGATTCGCGCATTCAACTTCACCAAAGCGGCTAATCGTACCAGCTACCGCAGCACCACTCATCACGCAATCATAGCTATCGCCTACACTGCCAGCCAAACCAAAGAGGCTGATGGCAGTACCACCAGCTAGAGGGCTTGTAGGAGGAATGATGGCGACTACGTCAACACCCGTGCTGTACACGAATGACTGCGCCGTGTCCGCGTACACATTGCCCAGGATAGCGACTTGAATATCAACCGTTTCATCGTAGTACGACGGAGCGGTACACTCCACTTTCTTATCGTGTATAGTTCGTGCTTCGATGTACGAAACCGTACCTATGCGACAGTAGACAACGCCGCCGCCCTCAAAACCAGTTCCCGTGACGGTGACGACGGTGCCGCCAGCCAATACTCCTCGTGTCGGACTGACACTACTCATCGTGAGTATGTCGACCACGCTCAGCGACATTACCGTTCGACTCCACACGCCGTCGTCACTCGCGCTACCAAACCCGACTTGTGCATCCGTATTGCCGACGGCGCCCACCAAATGGGAAGCGCACTTGACCAAAGCAGATGACACGAAAGTCGCGTCTACGGCTTTGTCACCAAAGGAGCAGAGTACATTCGCCTCGTCGACAAAGTCTGAGCCTAGCATATAAACGACAGTTGGAATGAAGTTCTGGAGAACGACGGGAATCGAGCCTGACACAATTGGAGACGTGTAGTAAGCAAACGCCGCAGGTTCGCTCACGCGCTCGTCGCTTGCAAAAGTGTACGAGTAAACCTGAACGAAACCCGGTGTCGTGCTACCTGAAACGGTACATGGGTCGAGTAGAACACCACCGACTTTGCACCCTGTACCGCCGCTGTAGACAACCGACCAGACCAGGCTCAGAGATGTTGATCCGACGTTGTTCACGACAGACGGCATGACGGCGCCGAGAATGTCCGATCGCTGAAGCGCGTGTGTAGTATTGCAGCTTCTGGACGGTGATGCAGTGCTGAAAACGCTCACACAGATATTTGCCGATGAACTCACCACACCTGCAGGAGACACACACTGTACTGTCGTAGCAGTGGCGTACTGCGCAGCGATGGGACCAATTGAACCAAACGAACACACGGCAGAGTTGTCTATGAGAGGAATGTTCGTGCCTGTGAGCGTAACCAACGTCCCTCCAATATCACCGCTCGACGATGGCGCGATGCTCGAGACCACCGGAGCAGCTTGTCGAGACAGTGGGTAAGCGCCATCGCCACCCTCGATGGTCAAGCGCGTCGACACTTTTGTCGTCGCGACTGACTCGCACCGGATCAAACTAGAGGAGATTATGTGTGGCGCAACCGCGCTCGTGGCGTCAAATAAACAGTGGAATTGATCGGCATCATCAGCGATAAAGTGCTGCACGGTCAACGTGAATAGCTCACCAGGCATAGTTGACGCGCCAGGAGGGGAAACGCTCAGCAATAGTGGCGTCTCTTTGATCAAATACGAAACGCTCATCGTCTGGCCGCGCGAAATCACGCTCACTGCAGTGTAACCAACGCCAACAGGGTCGAGCGTGCACGCAAACTCGGACGCCCAAGTAGAGTTGAGCGAGAGAGCGATCCCATCGCAAGATGCGCTCGCCAACCAAGCGCCGAGAATAGTCACCGACGCTGGCAACTCCGTGGCACTCAAGCTCGGTGGCAGCGTCTCGGTGATTTCAGAAGTGGACACGTACGTTATGTCTTTGGATGTTGTCGATGATAGGCCATCGGCGTGCACCCTAAACTTCGTACTGGTGCTATCGACCAGATGAGCGGGACTCACACAGTTTGCCGCTGTGCTTGATGACCACTGCGCCGAAACAAGAATCGTGCCGAAGGAACAATATAGAGTGTTGTCGTTTGGCATGTTCGAGCCCGTCACGTACACGACGCTCCCGCCCGAAATAGCAATCCCAGTCGGAGTCACAGAGCTCAGCGTGACGGCAGCGCGTGACGCAAACGTCAGCGCGTTACTCACCAAGTTGCCATTTTGCTTCACACTAGCACTGAACACGGCTGCGGTCGAAATTGGGAGCTCTGTAACGACTAGCGCTGAGCTGACAAAGTGACTCGAAGCGCCGGCGTTAGCTTCAAGAGACAGGTATGCAGAGTCACGCATGTGTGAGCCTGAAGTGTAAATCAACGTGCCACCCGACGTTGGGCCGTTCAGAGGGTAAACAGATGATATCACCGGTGCCCGCGCGTATTCGATGGTTTGCTGATCAATCTCGTCATCGATGATGCTCCCAATGCCGACAGCGGCGAAGCCTTCTTCACCGGCGGGATTCGCGCATTCAACTTCACCAAAGCGGCTAATCGTACCAGCTACCGCAGCACCACTCATCACGCAATCATAGCTATCGCCTACACTGCCAGCCAAACCAAAGAGGCTGATGGCAGTACCACCAGCTAGAGGGCTTGTAGGAGGAATGATGGCGACTACGTCAACACCCGTGCTGTACACGAATGACTGCGCCGTGTCCGCGTACACATTGCCCAGGATAGCGACTTGAATATCAACCGTTTCATCGTAGTACGACGGAGCGGTACACTCCACTTTCTTATCGTGTATAGTTCGTGCTTCGATGTACGAAACCGTACCTATGCGACAGTAGACAACGCCGCCGCCCTCAAAACCAGTTCCCGTGACGGTGACGACGGTGCCGCCAGCCAATACTCCTCGTGTCGGACTGACACTACTCATCGTGAGTATGTCGACCACGCTCAGCGACATTACCGTTCGACTCCACACGCCGTCGTCACTCGCGCTACCAAACCCGACTTGTGCATCCGTATTGCCGACGGCGCCCACCAAATGGGAAGCGCACTTGACCAAAGCAGATGACACGAAAGTCGCGTCTACGGCTTTGTCACCAAAGGAGCAGAGTACATTCGCCTCGTCGACAAAGTCTGAGCCTAGCATATAAACGACAGTTGGAATGAAGTTCTGGAGAACGACGGGAATCGAGCCTGACACAATTGGAGACGTGTAGTAAGCAAACGCCGCAGGTTCGCTCACGCGCTCGTCGCTTGCAAAAGTGTACGAGTAAACCTGAACGAAACCCGGTGTCGTGCTACCTGAAACGGTACATGGGTCGAGTAGAACACCACCGACTTTGCACCCTGTACCGCCGCTGTAGACAACCGACCAGACCAGGCTCAGAGATGTTGATCCGACGTTGTTCACGACAGATGGCATGACGGCGCCGAGAATATCGGTTGAGTCGTAAACGAACAACTTATCACCCCAAAATGAATGCGATATACCATCGCGGCGCCCGACACCTACGGGAATACTACCTATCATGTGCGCTGGGGTGACGCACTGTACTTGTGTGGTTGAGTAATAACTTGCCAACACGGATATTGATCCATATCTACAAAGCAAGTCATCTGTATCCTTGAAATTTGCCCCACGAACTCTGACCGCAGTCCCGCCCTCGAGGCCTCCCGTGCTCGGTAAAACGGAGCTAATCTCCGCGAGTGCAGTAAAATACACGCTAGTGATTTCCACACTCGCGCTTGGTGCACTATAAAGATACTCCTCGCCTTCAGTATGCGGAGGAATCTCACATTGAATGAGAGAGGAAGATACAAAGTGAACCGGAGCGGATGCATCCGAGCCGACTCTACATAACGATGCAGTAGAGAGGCTGATACCGCTGAGTGATATCACCGATCCTCCAGATGTGGTGACGTATGTCGGTACGGCAGAAATATTTGTCCCAGTGTACACCACTGTAGTTTCATCGCCAACAACTTCTGTGTACGTGTCTTCGCTGTCTGCGGGATACGCAAATGTCGGGAACGTGGTGCAAGGCTTGAAAGAGTCTATATTTGGCCCGGTCCAAAGTTCAACGCTCGTGCTCGGATGTTGCGAAGCCGGAGAGATGCACGTAACAGTCCTATTGATCGTCAACGTGTCCATCACCGCGCTTACCGTGATTGTGCCGAAATGACATGAATAACCAAACATGTTATTCGGCTCGACGAGATCTTCGTTCCCACTTCCCTGAAGCACGACGGCGACGCCTCCGTATTCAGCCTTGGTAGAATTCCACGTGGTGAAAATTTCTATCGAGCATGGCTCTCGCCAAACTTCGAATGCCCGACTACCGCTGAGAGATCCCGAGTCTCCCCAGGAACGCAAAGACGTGTCGGTCATCCCGACTGTCGAAAAAGCCGGCGTCTCGCACTTCATAAATGCACTGGAAACGACCTCTGAGGGCGCTAACCCGCTCACAGCCGGCACTGTGCCGGTACTTCCGGCCCCAAACGCGCATTTGCTCGATCCGGGCACAAAGTTTGAACCGCTCACTCGCAACACCCCGCCCCCACCTATATCCCATCCGTACGGAAACACTTGCTCGAGCTTCACCGGCTCGTGCAGCGTAAATGTGATCCTATCGCTAGTAAAATCTAATCCATTCATCGAAACCTCGACGTAGGCATATCCTTTACTCAACCGTAGACTCGGTGACACCGTGCACCGCACTAACGTCGAGCTGACGTGCGTGAGCGGCACCACAAAGTCCCCGACTCGACACGCCGACACGTTCGTCGAAAAGAACGACGCGCCGTGCACGTCTACGGTTAAATTATTCTGATTCAACTGCGACGAAGGCCACACTCCCCAATCCGCGGGATCCAGCATCTCCACTCCCGCGTTCGTCGTTCGCGCCACCGACGCGACGAGCGCGACGAGCGCCCACACACCCCGTCCTCGCGCCGTCGTCGTCCTCGCCCGCCCTCGCGCTCGCCCGTTCAAACGCCGCGACGTCGTCCCCGCGCCCACCCCATCGTCGTCGACCGTTTCGATCGTCCTCGACGTCGTCCCGCGCGACGTTTCCAACGTCCACCACCGCGTCATCGCTCTTTCGCCGCCGTCCCGCGCGTCGTCGACGCTTCGCGCGCGCGTCATCGCGCTCGAATCAATCAATCGCGCCTTCGCGTCGTCGTCGCGTCTCCGCTCGCGTCTCCGCGCGTCGTCGCGCGTCGTCGCGCGTCGCGGCGTTCATCGGCGTTTCGTTCGCGCGTCGCGCGTCGCCGCGTCGTCGTCGACGCGCTCGTCGCGCTCGCGCGCGCGCGTCTGGTCGCGCGCGTCGCCCCGCGGCTCGCAAACGGCCGGACGATCGCGCGGTGCGCGAGGTGCGCACACGAGGACGGGATTCGATAGTTTGCGATGACACGAACGCTCGATGGATGCGGCGCGGTGCGATTCGCGACGCGCGAGACGGCGACGCGCGGTTGAGCGATGTCGAACGGCGATGACGACGACGCGCGCGCGAACGACGGCGCGGACGACGCGAAGGCGACGGGAGACGCGACGGGAGACGCGAACGCCGGCGACGGGGACAATCGGCGGACGGCGCGAGACGGCGCGCGAGCGACGCGCGAGGGCGACGACGGCGAGGACGCGCGACCGCGAGGGAAGAGGCCGGACATCTCGAACTTGGTGTCGGTGAAGATCGATAACGTGTCGTACGAGCTGCGGGAGGAGGATCTGCGCGAGGCGTTCGAGAAGTTTGGGGACGTCGGGGACGTGTACATTCCGAAGGAGCGCGGGAGCTATCGCGCGCGGGGGTTCGCGTTCGTGAGGTATCACTCGAGAGAACACGCGGAGGCGGCGGTGAGCGCGATGCACGAGACGGAGTTGGGCGGGAGACACATTCGAGCCGCCATCGCGGAGCGTGGACGCCCGGAGGGAGGGTACCAAGCGAACAATAACCGCGGTAGATACGAAGCCAGACGGCCGTACGACGACGATCGAAGAAGGGACGATTACAGAGACCGTCGCAGAGACAGCGACGGGTACCGCAGAGACGATTATCGCAGAGACGATTATCGCAGAGACGATTATCGCAGAGACGATTATCGCAGAGATGATTATCGCAGAGACGACTACAGAGACCGTCGCGACGACTACAGAGACCGTCGCGACGACTACAGAGATCGACGCGACGATTACAGAGATCGACGACGAGACGATTACAGAGACCGACGAGACGATAGCAGACGGAGCGGTTACTCGGGTCACGATGACCGACGTGGCTACGACGACCATCGAGGACGTGACGATAGATACGACGGGCGTCGGGACTCTCGCTCGGCTCCGCCGCCGCCGTCGCGCGAATGATTCCTTATCGCGCACTAAATCTACTCAAATAATCAATACAATCAAACAAGTTGCTAATTTTTTTTCCCAAACTTTGCTTGCAAAGCCGCGAGACTCGAGGCAGACGAATCAGTCGCGGGCGTTGCTGGTTTTGAGTCTGATGGCGTGGCGCTGGGCAAAAAGCTTTGTTTTTTGCCCTTCTTCTTCTTTGACACCGTCTTCTTGCCCGTGCTCGCCGACCCAGTGATTTCCACGGTGTGCGCTGGAGCCAATATTCTCTGTGCTCCAGCTTGAACGGTGAGCAAACCATCTTCGTCGTCGATGACTTTGCCTCGGAACCCCGACTTTTTGACGACGACAACGTCTCCGACGGTGGCTTGCATATCATCCTCTGAGAGCTCAAAGTCTCCGAAAGAGCTTTTCGTGTTCCCAGTCGGGGTCGGTTTTGACACGCGAGCAGACGATGCGAGTAAGTCATCTGCGCGTCTTGCGGCTTGGGATGCGCCACGAACCTTTTTAATCTTCATCTTTGGCGGCGCCGTGGTCGCAACGAAGGCCTGCGACACGTCTTCGAGGCCCACCTTCACTTGCATGATCCCAGCCTGAACTGTCACCGTCGATCCGTCAACGGAAACAACTTTACCGCTCATGCCTGTCGACGCTATTTTCACATCTTCTCCGGAGGAAGGAATCCAGTTCGCGAGAAGTGCATCCTGCTCCGCTTTCAGTTGCTCCTCTGCCTCTCTCGCCAATCGCGCGGCGCGCTCGCGATCCGTCTCACCCGACGCTGCTGCGGAAATCTTGGACGGTGCGATGGCGTTTTTCTGCTTTTCTACTCTCGCTACTTCCGCAACTCGTGCCTTCGCATCTCGCATCATTGTCATTACCGTACTCGCTTGCGCATATGCGGCAGCCTCTCTCGCAGAGCGAATGAAGCCCATCGCGTTTTCGACTCGTGGCAAAGTGGCATCGATTTCATCAAGCATACCGATTGCGGTCGCAATATCCGCGTCTGCATCGCGGCGTGCGGTTTCAAGTTTAGATATTGTATCATCTAAGCTCACCAAACCTTCTCCAAGTAATTCTCGAGCTTCGTGAACGACGTCCGCATCCAATTTATATCTCGTAGCGATTTGCAGCGCGCTTGAACGCCCGGGCACTCCCCACAAGAGCTTGTAAGTTGGTCGTAAGTCTGCTTCATCGAATTCGACAGCAGCGTTTTCGAACTCCTCGTGTTCGTACTTGAGCGCTTTCAACTGCCCGTGATGCGTCGTCGCAAAAGTGAGGCAAGCGCCCAGTTGGCCGGGAATAATTCCAGCGAGCGCTTTGAGCAACGCATAACCAATCGCGGCGCCTTCAGCTGGTGACGTGCCCGTACCGACCTCGTCCATCAACACGAGTGATTCTGGCGTGCTCTGCTCGAGAATTGCTTGAGCTCGAGTGAGACGCCCACTAAAAGTACTGAGACTCGTCAAAAGGCTTTGATCGTCACCGATATCCACGAGCACCTTGTCAAAGAATGGAATGACGGCGCGCTCTGCAGGGATGAATATCCCGGATTTCGCCATGAGCGCGGCGAGGCCTACGGCCTTCATCGCCGCTGTTTTACCACCAGTGTTTGGACCTGTAATGACGACGACCTTTGTTCGCTTAGATGCGAAAATATCTACAGGAATAGGTCCCTTAAGCTTTGGCGCGCCATCTTCTTCGACTTCGTCAAAATCGTCAAAGAAATCATCAAAAATAGCATCTTTCGTGGTTGAAGATTTGATGGACCCTCGCGTCGCGACTTTGTACCCCGTTGAACTACTGCCTCGTGAATTTTGCGACTCCACGGCTTCTGCAGCGGCCTGGCGCCTCTCCGCGGCGGCTTCGATGGCTTGAGATGCCAATACGGGCTGTCGCAAACCGACAAGCTCGAGGAGTAAAGAAGATTTTTCTATCGGTGGTTTCTTCGTCTGTTCTCGCGCTTCATCGAATCCTTCGTCGTCTTGCTCTTCAATGTCCTCATCTTCATCTTCATCTTCATCTTCATCTTCATCTTCATCTTCATAAGCTTCGTAGAAGCCGTCATCGTCATCAGCAAAGACAGAAAACTCGGGGCGCACACCGTTGAGAGCTTGACTGTATCTGCACTTGGCCGCGATGACGTCCAACTTGATGACGATTTCTAAACACGCGAACAACTCCTCCACCACGAGCGCGATATCGTTCGATAGTTCGCGCTTGATGGCGTCTATCGCACTCTTTTCCGCGTCCACAGCTTGTGCTAGCTCTCTATTCAACGTCACAATCCCCGGCGGCTCGATGAGCACAAGCGCGCCACCAGCCATCGTACCGACGACGAGCACGTCAGGCGGCGCCGGCGCCGGGATAGCGAGCACCATACGACCTTGGTGCGTTGTTGGCGTTCCTTTTCCTTGCATTGCCTTCTTAAGCTTTCCTTCCGCCGCTCCCTTTTGCGCTCGCGCGCGACGCAGTTCCGGACTCGCATTGTCGCGAAATTCGCCCGTCTCCTCCACCGCGCCTCGAATCTTCTCCGCTAGTTCAGAGTGCGTGATCATCTCGCCCGAAATCGCACGCAACGGTACCAAGGCCCGCGGTCGTCGCCCACTCTCCGTCACGCCTTCTATGGATGTCTTCAATCTCTTCGCGCTCTCCAAGAACGCCGCCGTCGCCGCGAGTTCGTCCCCGCCCAGCGGCGACCCTTGCCTCGTTTTATAAAATCCTCGTCGCACCTCCGCCGTGAGCATGCCTCCGAACTCGAGCGATACGCCGTGTTTACTCTCCATCGCCATCGCCGCTTCGGTCTCATCCAGCGCCTTCCGCGCCTCTCTCGACGTCGTCGACGCCTCCAGCGTCTCGCACGCCGCCTTCCCCAGCGCCGTCGACGCGCGCTTCGCCAAGAACATTCGCGCGTCGTCCCATCCCGCCGAAGCTAGCGACTTTTCCAGCAAGTCTCGTCGCACCGCGTCCGCGTCCTTCCGCGACGGCCCGAACGACGCTTTCCGCGCCGACGTCACGACCGCGCCGGCCGAGTCCGAGTCGTCTTCTTTATCCGCGTCCGCGCGCGCGCGCGTCGCCGCGCCGCGCGTTCGACGCCCGACGCGCGTCGTCGCGCGACCTCCGTCGACGCGCGCGCGCGGCGCGACGACGCGTCCCGATGCCGTCGCCATCGCGGCGTCGCGCTGTGTCGGCTTCACATCGCCATCTCTGCGTGCGCTCGATGACGCCACCGTCCTCACTGACGCGCGCGATGCCGGACGAGCGCCCCGCGAGCGCGGGCACGCACGCGATGACGAGCGCGCAGGCGTCGTCGCGGATCGTCGTGCGACCCGGGTACTCGCAGATGGATTGGTTGCGACGCACCAAGCGCGAGCGCGTGGACGGCGGTGACGCGGACGCGAAACCGCTGGACGCGTCGCGCGTGATCTCGCTCGAGGAGCTCGCGACGCACGCGACGGTGAATGATTGTTGGATCGGGTTGCGCGGGAAGGTGTATAACTTGACGGCGTACGTGGAGTATCACCCGGGCGGCGCGGCGGTGCTGGAGGAGGCGTTCGGGAAGGACGCCACGGCGCTGTTCGACAAGTATCACAAGTACGTGAATGGGGAGTACATCATGCGAGCGACGCGCGTGGGGGTGATGCCGGGATACGTGGGCGATAGCGACAGCGATTAGCGGACGAATTGATGAAGTGTACAGTAGACTAATTTATTTAATTCTCAGACTCGGGCGACGGCGACGGCGCGTCGCGCGCGCGCGCCGCGTCGGCGCGCCGTGGTTTCATCATCGCCCGCGCTGATCTTTGGGTAAGTACACGTCGTCGTGGAGTGCTTTGTCGTACGCGTCGATGCGCGGAAGTCGCGCGAGGTCCTCGCGGTCACCAGCTAAATAGTAATACGCCTCCTCCGTCGCGCGCGGTTCCTCGCGGCGCTCCACCTCTATTGTTTCTCGCGTATACATGCCGGTCGACACCTCCTCGAGTTCGTCCAAAAGTGTCAACGTGTCATCGTCGACGGAATACAGTTCGCCGTCGATCACGCGCGCGTCATCCGTCGTCGATTTGACGAGGTATGGATACCCAGCGTCGGCCAGGAGCATCACGTGCTGCGCGCGTTTCGTGCGCACTTCACCCATGAAGCGCGCGTTGCCGCGCTCGAGAAGGCGATGGTTGTACAAGCCTCGCTTGAGCGTGCCGTAGACGAACACGTTGTGCGCGCCCGAGGTCGACGGCGACATGCGAGGCGAGAGATGAAGACGCGTCGCGTCCAACTACTTTTACAAGTCGTCTTTGCTTACTTTTCAATTACAATTTCTCTTCACTTTCTCTTTAAGAGCTTGATTGCGTTCATATACGCCGGTGTTGTCGGCGGTTGCACCGGTTTTAGTCTGACTTTGGTGTCATCCAACGCATAGCTCTGATCGGCGTCGTATCCCGACAAATCGCCGCACGCCAAAAACGGCACGAGCACATTGTTCGGCCAGGACTTGGTTCCCACGGCCGCGCCCTCGTCTCCAGCGGCGTGAGACGTCGCACGCGCTTCTAAAATACGAGTCAATTGATGTGGTTCGAATCCCTCTGGAGGGGAGTAACCCTGACACACTATGAATGCTTCTGCGAGCGGTGCAAAACGAGACATGGTTAGTTTCTCCAAAACGTGCGCGCGGCTCCATCATCGTCGTACCTATGCTAGAATTCCGGCTACTTTTCGGCTTGGCGCACGTGACTTCGGGGAAGAAAATTTTCAGTTGTGAGTAGAGCAAACTGATGTCTTTCCCCCGAAATATCTTCGCTATGAACGTTCCGCCTGGTTTCAATATGTGCGTCGCCACCGTCAAGCCGGCGAGTATGAGCTGCGCCTGCATAAACTCATCCAAATCGTGCAAACCCGTGACGTCGGGCGCTCCATCGCCGACGATCAAATCCGCGTGTTTCCCATCGAAATGCGACAGGACCTCGCGCACTTTGTCCATCGACGTGATATCGCCCTGTATCGTCGTCACGCCCTCGATCGGCGCCATCGGTTGCAAGTCGATGGCGACAATCTTCGGCAGCTCTTCCTCCTCGACCCCTCGCGCCAACGCGGGTAGGTACAACTTTCGACTCAAAACCTGCGACCACGACCCGGGCGCCGCGCACAGATCCACGACGTGTCGCACGTCTCGAAAAATATCGAACGACTCGTCAATTTGCAGCAACTTGAACGCCGACCTCGCGCGCCATCCCTCCTCTTTCGCCTTGCGGTAGTATATATCGCGCTTATCCTTGCTCGACTTCCCCATCGCGCGCGCCGCGCCGCGCGCGATCGATCGGTCGCGTCGCGTCGCGTCGCGTCGCGTCGCGCGCTGGCGTAAAAGCGTCGCCGCCGCCGCCGACGGCGCGACGCGACTCGGCAGAGGACGACGCGCGCGATCGACGCACGGACCGCGCGCGCGCGAGCGAGGGAACCGCGCGATCGGTAATCGTCCGCGCGGTGCGCGACGGTCGAAGCGCACGCGACGCGCGCGAGGAGGCGCGGGGACGACCGCGTCGATTGCGACTCGACCGAGTGGTGCCATCGAACGCGCGCGCGATGCGGAAGAAAGTGGACGCGCGCATACGCACGCTCGTGGAGAATGGGGTGAAGAACAACGAACGCACGATGTTCGTGCTCGTGGGCGATCGAGGACGAGATCAAATCGTCAACTTGCATTACATGCTGAGTAAAGCGGTGGTGAAGTCGAGGCCGAACGTGCTGTGGTGCTATAAGAAGGATTTGTACCTGTCTTCGCATAAAAAGAAACGAGCGAAACAGATCAAGAAGATGCAAAACTCTGGCTTGATGGATTCGGAGAACGAGGATCCGTTCTCACTGTTCGTGGCGTCGACGAATATTCGGTACTGTTATTACGCGGATACGCAGAAAATTTTGGGGAACACGTACGGGATGGCAGTGTTGCAAGATTTCGAGGCGCTGACACCGAACTTACTGGCACGAACGATCGAGACCGTGGAGGGTGGAGGGTTGATTGTGCTGCTGTTGTCGAACATGGAAAGCTTGACGCAGCTGTATAACATGACGATGGACGTGCACTCGCGTTTTCGCACAGAGGGCCACCAAGACGTGGTCGCTAGATTTAATGAGCGATTCACGTTGAGTTTAGGGGCGTGTCAGACGTGCATCATGATGGATGATGAGTTGAATATTTTGCCAACGAGTTCGCATATTAGAGGCATAGAACCAGTTGAAGAAAAGCATGCGGGAGAGGCCCAAGAGCTTACCGATCTGAAGGAGAGCATGGAGGAAGTTGAGCCGGCTGGCCCGCTTGTGAAGTGCTGTAAGACTATGGATCAAGCCAAAGCAGTGGTGACGTTTCTCGACGCTGCGAGTGAGAAGACCCTCCGATCAACAGTTGCGCTCACCGCCGCGCGCGGTCGCGGTAAATCTGCTGCCATGGGTATAGCTGTCGCAGGAGCCGTCGAAATGGGTTATGCAAACATTTTTGTCACTTCTCCCAGTCCTGAAAACTTGAAGACATTCTTTGAATTCATTCTCAAAGGCTTCGATGCGCTTGGATACAAAGAGCACTTGGATTACGATCTCGTAGAGTCCACCAACCCCGCGTTTGGAAAGTGTATTGTGCGTGTCAACGTCACGAGACGTCATCGACAAACGATTCAGTACATTTTGCCTCAACACGCAGAGCGTGCGACGCAAGCCGAGTTACTCGTCATCGATGAAGCAGCCGCCATTCCGCTGCCTACGGTAAAAGCGTTGCTCGGGCCGTATCTCGTGTTCCTTTGTTCTACAATCAACGGTTACGAAGGCACAGGGAGGGCGTTGAGCATCAAACTCATCGGTAATTTGCGAAGGGAAGCGGCAACGTCACAACAGGCGAACAAGGATGGGAAGCTGGCGACAGGTGGATCTCGATTGCTCAGAGAAGTAGCTCTTGCTGAACCTGTTCGTTACGCTGCTGGAGATAGGATCGAAAAATGGTTGAATGATTTGTTGTGTCTCGATGCGGCGGATGCATTAACGCCGCTCATCCACGCGCTGCCTCCGCCCAGTGCATGCGAACTTTATGAGGTGTCGCGTGATACCTTATTCAGTGCGCACGCCGCAAGCGAGCAGTTCTTAAAGAAAATGATGGCACTATATGTTTCTAGTCACTACCGCAACACGCCGAACGATTTGCAGCTCATGTCTGATGCGCCGGCTCACCGCCTCTTTGTTCTCTTGGCGCCGGTGGATGAAACACGAAACATGTTGCCAGAGATTCTTTGCGTCATTCAGGTAGCTTTAGAGGGTGCGATCTCGCAGAAGAGTGCGCACGCAACACTGGCTGCGGGGTTATCTCCACAAGGTGACCTCATTCCGTGGACCATGGCATCGCAATTTCAGGATGAAGGCTTTCCTTCCTTCACGGGGGTGCGCATTGTTCGCATCGCCGTGCATCCGGACTTGCCTCGTCAAGGTTACGGTTCTCGTGCGTTGCAGCTCATCCACGATTATTACGAAGGAAAATTGGCTGATTTACGCGAAGAAGAAGTGTCGAACATCGACGCCAAGACGAATACTGAGCACTGGCAGCACACAGGCAAGCTCACAGAGGAGACACTCAAGCCTCGCGAGAATTTGCCGCCGCTTTTGACAAACCTCTCAGAGCGCAAGCCAGAGAGGGTGAACTGGATCGGCACCGCATTCGGACTCACGTCCGAACTTTACAGCTACTGGAGCAAGGGTGGCTATAAGCCTGTGTACCTGAGACAAACGTCAAGCGAGACTACGGGCGAACACTCGTGCATCATGTTACGCCCTTGCTTTCCAGTTGGCGAGGAGGAAAGCCCGGATGGTCACTGGGTGGATGCGTTCTACGAAGATTTCCGCGTGAGATTCACTTCTTTGATGGGATCTGCTTTTAGAGACCTTGCTCCAGGTCTATGTTTGTCTTTGATGGCGCCAAAGCTAAACTGGGACGAAAAACAAGGCGCGGGGCGCGACTCCGTCTTGAAGGCGGACAATGAGATTTTGAGCCCGCACGATTTACGACGCATCCAGAAATACTCAGCCGCTTTGGTGGACCATCATTTGATTGGTGATTTGGTCCCCCCACTCGCGCGCGCATACTTTGCAAAACGCATTCCCGTGACGCTTTCGTACACGCAAGCTGTGATTTTGCTCATCCTTGGTCTGCAACTGAAGACCATCGACGACGGCATGAAAACTTTGGACTTGCCCGGACAACAAATAATGGCATTATTCAACAAAGCTATTCGTCGGATACACGGCTCACTTCTCAAGGCACGCGAAGCCGATATCGAGAACTCGCTGCGTTCTGTGAGTATGCCAGATTTGAGACCCCATGCGGTTGGATTAGATGAAGAATTAGATGAAGGGTACGTCGACTTCAACTTTTTTTCGCGTTCGCCCGACTCGTGTCTCGCTCCAAAGATGATGGAAGTGATCGAAAACAATATAGTTCCAGAATTTCACGCTCTTTGGCGCCACCGTTTAGGCGGGGTTATAAGTCATAGAGTTCTATGTTGGTAACTAAGCTCAACAGGCCTGATCCATCACTTTGGAGCGCACTTCAAGACTGGAGACGACCGAGCAAGGCGATGACCGCACGACTGACCTAACATTACTTTTTTGATGACAGTGCCGCCGCGGTGAACGCCGAAATGGCCGCCAAGCGTAAAGAACTCTTAGAGGTGCGTCCTTTTCGCGACCCACTCGTGCGCGATACCACCTCGTTCGGCGATGACGAATCGAATATCAACCAGGTAGCAGAACATCTCCATGTTGAGAAAAATATCGCTGCGTTCTTACCGAGCCGAGCGAGGTGGTTTCTGCGCGAATCGGTTTCTCGCGACGCGGTCGTAATTCAAACACTGACCCCGAACTGTTTTTATCACTTTAATAGGATGCTGCACTCGAGCGATTCGCCATCGCTGGTACGGACGAAGAGTGGGCCGGTGCTCTGAAAGGCGCGGCCAATCGCTCCAACAAACTGCTTAGCGTGAAGAGAAAAGCCGGTTCCAAGGACAAACACGCGTTCACGCCGTCGAAGCCAAACACCGACAAGTCTTCCGAAGTCAAGGATAACAAGAGCGAAAAGAAGCACAAGAAGGATAAAAAGTTCAAAAAAGCGTCATCTTCCAAACGCTTGAAAGGAACGTGAGACAGGACGAGATTTTAATACGTAGAAACCCGTTCAGAAACACGCCACTTCGCGCCGTGAGTCATCATGTTACGCATGGCGACGCTCGCCTTATCCGTCGTCGCCAGTACCGCGAATCGCGCGAGTGCTTTTCGATCGTCACCGACGCCGCTCGTCGTCCGCGCGCGCCGATGCGTCGCATCGCCGCGACTAAACGTCGGATACAGTTGCGACGGACCGAAGGCGTTGCACGGAGACGACGACGCGGGAGCCGTACAGTGGGAGGTGCACGAAGTGAAAGGGGACGGTCGATGCTTGTTTCGTTCAGTTTCTGTCGCACGGGCGCTGTCAAAGAGCGGTCGACGTCAGAGTGAAGTCGACGAGCTTGCGAGCGCCGACGAATTGCGCGCAGCGGCGGTAAATGAGCTCCTCGAACGACGCGAGGAGACAGAGTGGTTCATCGAAGGCGATTTCGATGATTACGTCGCGCGCATGCAGCAGCCGATGGCGTGGGGAGGTGAACCAGAGATTATTATGCTCACGCATGTGCTCGCGAGCCCGATAAGCGTGTATATGGCCGAAGGCGTGGGCATGCGTTCCATAGGGGTGTACGGCGAAGACTATGCGGATAGCGCTCAGTACGACGATTTGGCGGTGTTGTTCCATGGCGCTGGACATTACGAGGCGCTTCGCGTGTTCGGGAGGGCGTGATGCGATGGATTGTCGAAACGCATCTTTTCGCGCCAAAGGTGAATGTTGAATGTTTGTAATACTATTATCTAAACCGTGACTTTGTCGCACGGCACGCAGAATGACTTTTGAATGTCGGTCAACTTTGAACGATCTCGCGCGCAACAAGATTTCGAGCACGCGCCGACGCTTTCTTCTCCCATCATGAACACGGGATTGCGCTCGCACTCGTGACCTTGCGCCCAGACGGGGCACAATTCTGTTTCATCCGTGCAAGTCGGCGTTTTAGCCGTGCCAGTTTCGAACGGATTTTCGTGAATCCACTTCGTCGCTGTGTATTTCGTGCCCCCAAGCGTCGGACACGACGCGTGATTGGCGAATGGATCATTCGTACCGTTGATGTGAAACGAAAAGAACAACACGGCTTCGCCTTTCTTCGGTATCACGCTGAAACCGTTTCCATCGTTCCAACCACACTCGCTCAGCTTATCTTTGTTTGCTAAAAATGCTGCTTTTGTCTCCGGGAGCGGCGTTCCTTGTGGAAAAGACGTCTCACCACCGGATGTTGGCTCTCGTAGAAACATCAACACCGTCGCGATGCGCTTGCCTCCGTTCTCACTAATAATCCCATCGTGATGCGCCACGTATTCTTGTCCATCCCGATATCTCAGTAACTGTAACTGTTCTTGATGCTCCCACGGAATTCCACTGTATTTAGCCACGCGATCTTCCACCCTTTGCAGCGTCTCTGTCAACCGCCGCGTCACAAACGTCCCAAACGACGTGCGCGCCGTCGACACCGCCCCCGACTCATCGGAGTTCACCACCGTCGATCGCTCTAATTTTTTCTCCCCGAGCTCGATCAAATGCTCACACTCTTCGTCGCTGAGAAAGTTTTTAAGCAAAAACACCCTCGGCGACCAGCTCAGCGTCTCCACTACTTTCGACCTTTCGACGTCGTCTTCGTCGCCGCCGCCGCCGCTCGTGCTCGTCCGCGGCGCTTCTTCCCCGGACGTCGTCGTCGTCGTCGCGAACGTCGTCATCGACGACGACGACGACGCATCGTCGTCATCGACGCTCGCGCGTCCCGCACCGGCGCCGTCCGCGACGTCCGGCGCGGGCGGTCGCGCGACTTCGCCGAGCCATCCGATGAGACGCTGGTCATCGTCGACGACGACGTCCCCGTCATCCGCGCGACCGCGCGACGCGAGCGCGGCGATGACGCACGCGACGAGCGCCGCGCCACCGATCCGTCGCGCGCGTCGTCCGCTCGCGCGCGTCGTTCGCATCGTCGCGCTCTGCGGTGTCGACATCAATCAATCAATCAAATCAATCAGTCATTCATTCATCATCGCGTCGTCGAGCCGCTCGGGACACCGACGCGCGCGGATCGATGGGGTGCGCGTCGTCCAAGGCGGTCGACGGCGCGCCGTTGGGTTCGGAACCGTCGACGGCGACGCGCGCGGACGGCGATGTGGCGCGGCGAGAGACGCCGGAGGCGTCGTCACCGAACGCGCGCGCGGTTGCGAACGCGAACGCGAACGCGAACGCGAAACCGACGCGGTTCGAGGACGCGTACGAACTCCTGGACGAGATGTCGAGCGGAGGGTTTAGTTTGGTGCATCGCGCGCGATCGCGCGTCGACGGACAGGTGCGAGCGGTGAAGGTGATTCGCATCAGGGACGAGGAGAGCGTGGACGAGCGCGAGGACGAGACGGGGAGCGAACGGAGCGACGAGAGCGGGGAGAGTAGTGGGACGCGATTCGGGAGCGATGAAGAAGATGATGACGAGGATGTGAGTTCTGTGAGCTCCAAGAATGTCGTGAGACAACCGAAGCGGAGCATGCGGTTACGAGAGGCGCGCGCGGAGTACGAGCTCGCGCTAGAGGCGGAACATTCGAGCGTGGTAAAGGTGTACGATTTTTATTACGATGCGCCGAGCGCGTACGTGGTGATGGAGTTGTTAGAGGGTGAAGAATTATTGGATGATTTGCTCGCGCGAGGTGAATACGAAGAAGAAGACGCTAGGGTTCTCATGCGACAAATTTTACAAGCGTTGCGAGCGTGTCACGCAAAACACATCGTGCACAGAGACGTAAAGCTGGAGAACATGTCTTTCGCACGCAAGGGCGATCTGAATTCATTGCGACTGGTAGATTTCGGGCTTGCACAGAGATTAGGAGACGGGAGTAACAAGTGCCAGTGCAATTGTGGCTCGTCTTCATACGTCGCGCCGGAAATTTTGGGCAGTAAAAATTATAACGCCGCCGTGGACATGTGGTCGGCGGGCGTCATAATGTACCTGCTTTTGTGCGGCGAGTTACCGTTTTACGTCGAAGATGAAAACGATGAGCAGCAACTTTTTACGCAAATTAGTCTTCGACGCATCGCGCCGATGTCGTGTGACGTATCGGACGAGGCGTTGGATCTCATCGATCGCTTGCTTATCATCGATCCCGCAAAGCGGTTGACGGCGGAAGAAGCCTTGTTGCATCCATGGTTCAAAGGGAACGATACCGTGCATCAGGACGATCTAGGACGATTTCGACTGGCTCGATATATCAGGAAGCAACCGAAAGGAACATTCAAAGAGCGGACGTACGCCAAAGGTGAAGTTTTGTGTAATCGAGGCGATAGAGCACACGAACTTTTCGTCATACAATCAGGAGTGTGTGAAGAATACATCGAGAGTGCGGAGGGAATCAAGCAGCGAGTGAAGCGGCATTACGTTCATGACTATGTTGGAGATCGTGGATTATACATCCCAGCTGGTGTAGTGGTGCACAACGATGAAAACGAAGACGAAGAGGATGTCTCCGCGCCTTGCGCACAATTTGTACAATTGGCGCGGCGCGTATCAACGCTCATTCGAATCAAAAATATTTGGCTTCGTGGACGAAGGCAAGTGAGCCTGAGGGCACTCACTGAGACAATCGTCACCATCGTCACGAGCGCGCAGCTCCGCCAAATAGTCGCCGAAGATTACGGCGTATACGACGAAGTCATGTCGCAACGGGCAGATCGAGCTTACAATATCTATACATTAGCTACCTAGACTTCCTAGACTTTTCTAGAATATAGGCTACAGTTACTAGCGTTACCGTACATCCTGTACATCTTTTTTTTGCTGTATGCTCACGCGTTGGCACGAAGCGTTCGTCTTTCGAACGCTCCAGTGAGCATTCCGCATGCGGCGTTTGTGTCCAAGCCACGCGTGCGTCGTATGGTATGCGTCACACCGCCCTCTAACTGCGCACAGAATCGATGAATGGCGTTTCCGGATGGCCTTGTGTGATTAATACCATCGATGTTATTCCAAGGAATGACGTTGACGTGTGCGCCGGTACCAAACTTCCGTTTTAACATTCGGCTCAGCGCTTTTGCTTGAGATGGGGAATCGTTGACGCCGGCGAGCAAGGTGTACTCGAACGTCACGCGTCTCCCTGTCTCCTTAAAGTAAGCGCGTGCGTCATTCAATAAGTCCTCCATTGGATAGTACTTCGCGGATGGCACTATTTTTTCCCGCGTGTGTTGATCAGGGGCGTGCAAAGAGATTGCAAGCGTGATTGCGAGCTTTTCCTTCGCCAGTTTCTTCAACGAATTCGGGATGCCAACGGTTGAAACTGTTATGTGCCGTCCACCAATCCCAACATCTTCGTTCAGGCACCTTATCGCTTGAACCACGGATTTGATATTCAGCATCGGTTCACCCATGCCCATAAAGACCACCTGCGAGACGCGTTTACCGTACAGCTCCTCGAGTTCGATCACCTGAGCCGTGATTTCCGCCGGCGTCAAATTTCGCTTGTATCCTTGCATCCCTGTCGCGCAAAACGTGCACTTCATCGCGCATCCGACTTGACTGCTCACACACGCCGTCAACCGATTCTTATCCCATCCCTGCACGCTTTTGAACACCTCAGATGCGTTCTCTACCTCCACCTCAGCCTCCGCGCTCGCGCGCCAACAACTCGCGTCTGGAATCCCCACCGCCTCGATCACCTCTCGCTCGCCCACGCGCAAGGAGACCTTCCCAGTGCCGCACCCACTCACGCTCGCCGACTCCACCGCCAATCTTCCGGTTCGATACCCCCCCGCGACGAGCGCGTCCCGCATTTCACGCGGTATCAGCGAGAAATCTTCAATCCTTCGACACCGCCGCGCGCCGTACAGGTGTTCGCGAATCTGCGTCGCTCGATACAAAGGTTGCCCGCACTCGTCGACGACGATCGATTTAAGCGCGCGCGCGGACATTCCGAGCAAATCCTTCGCGACGGCGCGCGCGGTGGCCGCCGCCATCGCGTCGTGGAGCGCGCGCGAGTGCGGCGTCGCACTTACTCGCACGCGCGCGACGACGACGCGCGGGCGAGGTCGATGGCGACGACGACGACGGCGACGACGACGAGCATGAAAATCACGCCCACGTACGTCTCGCCGTTCGCCGCGAACGACGCCGCGACGACACCTGTACCGGTGACGAAACCGGCGGCGGCGAAACCGGCGGCGAAACCGACGACGACGGAAGCGAAAGCGAAGGCGAAACCGACGGAAGCGAAGCCGAAACCGACGGGTGCTAAACCGTCGAACGCGAACGCGAACGCGAACGCGAACGCGAACGGGACGCGCGCACCGTCGAACGCGGGGATGGGGAAGAAGAAGCGCAAGCGTAAAGACAAGGATGGTCAAGCCGCCGGCGCGGAGGCGAAGAAGAAGTTGTTCACGAAGAAGGATTGGACGTGTGCGTGTGGATTTCTGAATTATTCGAAAAATAAGCTGGCGTGTCATAAGTGCAAAGCCGCGAGACCGGCTCGGGTGGGTAGGAACGCGGCGGAGGATTACCTGTCGCGGTGGGCGGTGATGGAGACTACCGAAGTCAATGCCATCCACCATCAATTTTTGCTGAAGCAAGTCGGGATCGATAACGAGCTCCGGGATGAGTTTTTTGATTTCTTCGTTGAGTATTGCGGTAGTTTGCCGGACAGTCGTCGAAGGAAGATCGTTTCGGGGGCGAAAAAGGTCCGGGCACGTTTGGACGCGATTTTGCAAGCGTGCGACAATAGAAAAGGCGCCGCGAGCGAGAGCGATGAGGGCGAAGACGAAGACAAGGCGCCGGTCACGGCGAATGTAGCACAAACAAAAAAACGCGGCAATCGAGGGAAAAAGGGCCGAGGCAAGCAAGCTGCCAAGGCTTCTCCAACGCCCGCAATGTAGTATAGCAGTTGAATTCGAAGTTAATTCAGTTAAATCTAACGCTAACAGTCGCTAAAAACTACCACCCACCGAGATCAATACTTCCTCTCGGTGTCGTCAAAGGTGATTTCGCGGGTGAGTTCGTCGAGAGGAGGATGACAGCGCGTTGTCGTGCCTTTCGACAGCTCTCCAACAGCTCGCTCATCGGGGTGTTGCCGAGCACGGGCGTGTGCATGGGCGTCCGAGGAGTGCTCCCTATATCCGGAGTCATCGCCAGCTGCGAAAACGCGTGTGATTCAGGCGTCGCTTGTTTCAAAGCTTCGTTTTCTCCATGGAGAACGTTCACTAACATTTCCAACTGTGCGATCCTCTCCGTCGCTGCGTCCAACTGTCTCTTAAGCTTGAGCTCAGCTTCGGTGGATTTTTCAAAGTTAACTGCAACTCTGTTCCGAATGCTTCTGGCCCGATTGGCATACTTGAGCGTGTTTAGCGTCTCGTCCGCGTTCGTGTCGGCTGGTGATACGCAAGCAAACATCACCGTTCGACTGTTACCTCCGAGCGAATCTTGCAGTAACCTCGTGAGCTTTGAATCTCGGTACGGCACGTGACCCCACTCGCGCCTATTCGCATCCGTCAACGCAGATATGCAGTTTGAAAGCGCGAGCAACCCCATATTAATCTGTACGCCTTCTTTGAAACGTTGACCTCTACTTTCATTGAGTGTCACGCGCTCAGAGCCGGCGAGATCCACCAGGTGAAGTTTTGCCAGTGTCGCCTTGGCATCGCCAACTTTTGTCTCGACGTTTATTGTCAATATCGCGTGTGAGCGACTCGACCGCACATTCATCGTACTCTCCGCCGTTGCTCTGCGAAGAATACCTTCCTCTAGCACGTCTAAACAACCTTGAACATCGCTCACTTGTACGATTCGAGCTCCGTTCAAGTACACACCTCCCTCTTTGGGATTTTCCCGAATCGTCACCGCCGTCGCCGTCGCCGTCGCTTCTGGATCCTCACTATCGAGCAATAAATCCCGAATTTCGTCCTTATAAATCTCTATGAACGAAGTACACACCTTAACCGTCGTCATCGCCTCGCAGTCGGCGATGCTCGCGAAGATCGTGTCAAAAACTCTTCGAGCCATGCCCGCGCCGGCGTTGTCGCCACCCATGCCCATCGTGTGCGTCTTCCCCGAACCCGTCTGTCCGTACGCCATGACGCTCCCATTATACCCTTGCAATACCCCACCCACTATTTCTTTTACGTGCGCGTCGTACGTCACCGCCAGCTCGTCTTCGTTTCCTCTCGAGACGCCGTCGTACGTAAACTGATGCCCGCTCTTCGTCGCCACGCTGTCCTCGGCGATGACCAGAGCCTCGCTCGATCCCAACGCGAGTTCGCGCGCTATGAGCGGTCGAACGACAGCGATGACTTTGACGCAATCACTCGTCGCGCTTCGCGTGGACATCGCGCTCGGCGACGACGAACGCTGCGACGCGGCATCGCCAGCCGTCGGTCGCGACGCGCGTCTCGGCGTCCTCGGCGCGCTCGGCAGAAAGGATTTCGACGGCGATGGGGCACCCACGGACGACGTCGTCGATCGATCTTCGCGCGCGTCGTCCATGACGTCGCCGCGGGGCGTGTCACGACGGCGCAGTGTGCGGCACTCGGACGCGAATTGTTGGATTATGTGTCATTTGTTTGGATTGGCGTTCGCGCGCGCGTCGAAGCGGTTCAAAGCGTGATTTGGAGATCTATTACCAGTGTCGACACTGAGAACTAAGGAAAACTACCGCGGATCGATGATTGACTAGTGTCTCCGATGCCGCGCGCGGTGAGGACGAAGTCTTTGGCTACTTTTTTGTTTTGTCGGCGTCCGCCTTTGCTCGCCTCGCTTCTTCCTCCGCGCGTTGCTGCGCGAGCACAGCCTGGGGATCGTGCAACTCGAAATTCCTTCGCGCGTCCTTCAATTTAGCGTTCATCTCCAACAACTCATCCACGCGAGCAAACTTTTTCCGATCGTTTCTGATGACGTACAGCAAGTCTTCCGTCTGCATGCGACCGCGTCGTTCCGCCACCTCCATCGCTCGATGCGCGACGTTGGTGAGATAATCCACCAGCATGTCCTCCATGAGCTCGATCGAATCTGGATCGGGTTCCTTCGCGTCACCGAATCCGTACATCATGTACGCCACTGTCGCGTCGACGGTCGCCCGCGCGTCAGTCTCGCGTTCGTTTCGCGCTTCGAGCGTTCGTTCGAGTCCATCGACCACCCCTCGCCGCGCGCTCGCTCGATCGGCCCGTCATCGCTCGCATTCACCACGCACAATCTTTCGCGAACGCGCCGCGCTTCCTCGTGAACGCCTCGTCCTCGCCCTCGTGTTCCCGCTCGTCCTCCAGCTCCGCCGGTCCTCGTCCCGGTCGCGACGACGGAAAGCTCGCGTGCGTCGTCGTCTCCGTCGTTCGCGCGCGTTCGGCGACGTCCGCGGCGTTCGCTTTCGCGACGTGCACGGTCGTCGGCGCGCGCTCGGGCACGACGATCGGGAACGCGCTCATGATTCGACGCGATTCGACGCGATCGCGCGCGGGCGTCGTCGCGGTGTGCGGGACGCGGTCCGCGGACGAACGCGGGATTCGACGCACACCGCGACGACGCCGGCGCGCGCGCGAGCGAACGCGAGCGAACGCGAGCGGTCGCGGCGACGCCGGCGCGCGGTCGAGCTCGAGCGAGTCCGACGACGCCGCGCGGCGAGCGAACGAACGCGCGCGCGCGCGGCGGCTCCGCCATGGCGACGACGGGCGAGACGGACGACGGCGCGACGGCGCGACGACGAGGGGCGCGGACGATGCGAGTGGGTGATGTGGTGTTGATTGAGATCAACGAAGGCGAGCGAGCGACGTTCGCGACGCTCAAGGAGGGGAAGAGCGTGGACGTAGGGAAGAGACAAAAAGTACCCGTCGAGGCGCTGTTGGGGGCGCCGTTCGGGTCGCGGTACGAGATCGTGCATAACACCGGCGCGTGCGTGCGATTGGGCGCGGAGGGGGTGGATGATGATGTCGCGCATGGTTCGGCGCCGGTGGAGGACGAGCGGTCGAATAAGCACGTGTCGAATAAACACGAAGGCGCGCAACGGCTCACGGACGCCGACATCGCGGCGTTGAGGAGAGAGTTTACCGGCGAGGAGATGGTGGAAATCATAGCGGCCAATAGCAAGACTTTCGACGAAAAGACGGCGTTCGCGCAAGAAAAGTATCGAGCGAGAAAGATGAAGAAGCACATGACGAGAATTTTGGTGAGATTTCCGTCGCCGAGGCAAGTTTGCGAGCAGTACTTTTACAGCAATCCGTACAAGACATCGCACATGCGCTTCGACGCGCTCTCGATGTTGCTCAACGCGGGGAACGTGGGCGCACACGCGCAAACTTTAGTGTTAGACACGTGTGGTGGCATCGTCCTCGGAGCCGTCACCCACCGCATGGGAGGTATGGGGCGCATTTGCAACGGATTTATAGGCCAAAATCCAACCGCGATGGATGTGTTGCTGCAGATGAATTTGGAAGACGCACACTTCGATTGCATGCGACACGCGGCGCTTTCGAAGCTTATCGAGAGGCGAGAGGGAAGAATGGATGAAGATTCGAAGATGGATGAAGCGAATGGGTCAAAGGATGGCGAAAAACTGTCGACGACGGAGAAACAGGAGCGAAAGCACATGAAAGTCAAGTACGCCGCCGAAGACGACTTTGCCAACTTTGCCCGCCAGGGCTTCAGCTCACTCATCGTCTCCTCCCTTTCAATCGAGCCAAAATCTACGCTTGAACAATTGCTACCGCTGTGCGCGTCCTCAGCGTCGTTCGCTATATGGTTCAACGCCGCCCAACCTTTAGCCGAGGCGTTGCATCATCTGAGAAACACGAACACTGCGATTAATCTTTCCTTGGTCGAACCATTCATGCGAGCCCAGCAAGTACTGCCTGGGCGGACGCATCCCGTGATGACTACTGATGCTGGCTCAGGCGGGTGGATTTTGAGCGGCACCTACGTCGGTGTTGGCAATTCAGTACACGAAAACTCCAAGCCAGAGGCAGAGATGGCGGAGACAGCGAAGACGGCGGAGACGGCGACGCCAAAAGACGAATCGAACAAAAAGGCAAAATTGGAGGATGAGTGAATTTTATCGGTTCGGCTAGAATACTACAATAGCGAGAGAATCGCGGGCGACGTTCTCAAACTACTACTACCGCTATTTAATGCTACCCCTAGATGATAGACGAGTGTCCTCAACGCGAGAAGAACATCCAAACGATGAAAAGAATGAGCACCGTTGCGAACATCCCTCCATACACTAAGATGGCATCCAGTCTCTGTCGCCGATCAATGACTCGCAACAAACTCGATGACACGCCCATTTTGTCGAGCAAACTGAAGACCTTGCGCTTGACGTTTCGCAAGGTGGCGCTTTGTTCGCTCAAATTGCCAAGCACGCTCGCCCCTTGCTCGAGCAATTCATCCACCATCGAACCCGACCGCCGAACTGATTTCATCGAGCCAGATTCCGCGTCGTACTCTCCCACGAGCGAACGAAACCCCTCGTCGTCGGTCACTCTGCGCATTAAATCTTCGCGCTCCTTTTGTTCGTTTAACCGACGCTCCTCTCGCGACCCAAATCTATGCAACGACATCTCCAGATGATCCGTTTCCTCGATCACGTGTTCAACTTTTCTCTGTTTACGTTTCGAGTCGCGCGATATTCCCGTCAGTCGTTATGTTCGCATCGGCGCGCCGTCGTTCGTCGCGAGGGGCACCAAGCGTTTGCGACGTCGCCGAGAATTACACCAACGTCTCGTCTCTCATCCACATCACCGTCGCACCTTCCACGTATCGCTCTTCGCGATCGACGCCGTCATCGCCATCGCTCTCCACTGTCGCTCCATTTCGCTCGTAATCTTCTTCAGCTCTCCCATGCGCGTCCGCATCTCTCTCGCCAATCCATCGTTCACGCCGTGTCCGCGTCCCTCGTCGCGCTCGAGCTTGGACAATCCCTCGGTGACGTCGAAGCACAGGCGACGGGAGACGGCGTAGAGGTCTTCCAAGCTCGCCATGCTCGACGGCGTTCGCGAACGGGCGCGTGTCCACGACGCGCGCTGACGAGTGCGGCTCGGCGCATAAAGTGTCGTTCCCAGCGCGGATAGCGATGCGCGGCGAGGCGCGGCGAGGCGAGGACGACGGCGCCACACGCCCGCGCGCGCGAGCGACCGCGAGCTCGGACGACGCGGACGAACGCGTGGACGCGGACGAACGCGCGAGGACGTCGACGAACGCGCCGAACGCTCGATAAAAGAACGCGAGCGTCATGGTTTTCACCCTGACCGCCGCCCAGCGAGAAGATCTCGTCGCGCGCGTGGATGCGTCGCTGAGCGCGATTGGATTCCATTGTCACGGAAAGACGGATCAATTAAACGCTCGAGCGAAGGCCGAGGAGATCGAACAGCGCGCGTTCAGCGCCGCGGACGTGTCTTCGAGCACGACGAGTGGGGACAGACCTCTGATCGAAGTCATGCGCTTGTACGTCAAGAAGGCGGCTGAGCTCATGAAGGAAGTCGTCGAATCTGGAGCGCAGGAAGGCGACGGCGACGCCGCTGGTGACGTGGAGATGGATGGTGATGAATTCGACGTCGGTAAAACGAGTAAGGATCGGGAATTCTACACCCAACAGCGCGCGGAACAAGTGTTGGCGCCGTTGTTGAATAAAGGCGCTTCGTACTCCAAGGTTCGACTGAGCACGAAGAGTTTCGGTATCGATGCCGCCAAGGTGGCGAGCCGAGCTTTTGTGAATTTGGCGTCAACGTTGAAGGAAGTGGACTTAAGCGACACCATCGCGGGGCGTCCCGAAGTCGAAGCATTGAAGGCAATGGAAATTTTCAGCGAGGGCTTGCTCGCGGCCAAGTTGACGTCGGTGGATTTGAGCGATAACGCGTTTGGTGAAAAGGGTGTTCGTGCGTGCACGAAGCTTCTTCAAGGACAAACCGAGTTGACTTCTATCGCGTTTTTGAACAACGGAATCTCTGAACAGGCTGCGCGTGCCATTCTTGAACTGCTCGCGTGCCCAGAAAAGCTCACTCGTTTCCATTTAGACAAGAACATGACGGGCAACGAAGGCACCGTGCACATCGCCGCCATCGTCGCGAAAGCGACAGGTATGAAGGATTTCAAGATGGCGGGTTCTCGTTTCTTCTGCGAGGGCGCGATTATGCTTGCTGAGGCGCTTTCGCACGGGAATTCTCTGGAGAGACTCGACTTGAACGATAACAACGTCAACGAGGAGGGCGCAGAAGCGCTCGTCAAAGTGTTGCCAAAGCATCCGAACCTTCAGTTCTTGAACCTCGAAGCGACGGCATTAGGACCGGACATGGGTGGAACTCTTCTCATGGCCGTAGCCAAGGGTTGCCCGAAGCTCGAAGTTCTCCACGTTAGCAGTAATGACTTTGAGCGAGAAGGCGCAGAAGCCGTCGCCCACGCCATCGCAGAGATGAAAAACCTCAAGGTTTTGACAATCGGTGATAACATACTTGGTGACTATGGGTTTACGCAAGTGTGCATGGCTTTGAGTCAATCGAACGCGCCTCTCGTGAGACTCGATGCGAGCTGCAACGAACTCCAAAAGTCAGGCGCCATCGCGGCGGCGCAACTCGCGGCGAGCAAGCCAGGATTTGAGCATCTCAACCTCGACGGTAACATGATTCCTGAAGACACCGTGGAAGAAATTCGCGCTATTTTGTCGGCGGCCGGTATCGAACACGCACTCGCACCGATGGAAGATAACGATCCCGAGGGTGAGGCGGATGATGAAGAAGCGGGCGCCGATATTGGAGATATGCTCTCTACTCTTGCCTCGCGCTTGAAGCTCTAAATTTGTCGTTGTCATGACATTCATCATCTACTAAAAACTCTAAATCATGCAGCTGTACTCATCGCATCGTCCTCCATGTACTCAATCAGCGCGTCAGGAACCATAAGGACAGGAACATGCGCGTATTGAAGAATGTATTGCGCCGTGCTGCCAATGATGTTCCTCGACAGAACTGCTCGTCGTGTTCGGTTGCCGATGACGAGTAAATCAATGGCCTTGCTAGACATGCGCTCGTCCACGTGCTCTAAAACTTTTTCTCGTATGTCACCGGTGAAATCGAGTAGTACGCTGTCGAGTTGATTTTCATCGTCTAAAAACGTCTTGAGCTCCTCGCGAATCTCCTCCAGCTCTGCGGAGACGCGAGCGAGTGTAGAGGCGTTTTCGTCAGCCGCGCAGTGCACGATTTGCACGATATCGGTCTTTCGCATTATTTCTCTCATGACGTAGTGTACGAGCGATTTGACGTGCGCGCCGTCGACTGCGATGCATATCGATCGACCGCAGCCGAACTCCTTGCCTTCTTCTCGCAACCCGAGATACGCTGATCCTACGGTGTCCTCGCGCAAATCGGAAACGTCTTTGAACAAGCGCGTGCGTATCAACAACACAGGATGAGAATCAATTTTCGCCGTGACATCACTGCTTACAGATCCCATCAAGAATCGAGGAATAATGCTCGGCGTGTGATGCCGCGATCCCAACACGAGCATGGCGTGTCTCGGGGCGTCGTATCTCATGTAATCGAGAATGCTTTTTGAGATTCCAATGTTGGTTTGCAGCAGAACGACTTCGTGGTGCGGATACTTGTTCCGACGCAACGAACGCCAAACGTCGTACGGTAAAAAGCGAGACGAATCTTCCAGGCTGATGTACCTATACGACGTGAGCTCGAGTTTCGCGGGGTCTCGCACTGTTTCGATGTGCAACAGCGTCAAGTTGATGGAGCTTGGATCGAGAAGAAGCCATTTTTCCAGCCATCTCCAGCACGCCTTGTCGTGAATTTGGTATCCAAAATCGAACGCAACGACGACTGTCAACCGAGATTCGTCGAAACCTGCCATTTGAGGCAGTTGGTGCACGGTCAGACGGTCGTCGAGCATCGCGTTGTGAAGACGTAAAGCTCGAGCATTGCGTCGTCGTCGTCGTCGTCGTCGTCGTCGTCGCGCTTCAACTCAATCCGCCGCCGCTATGATTATAACGAAGCTAATACTAACTGCTAGTGTTATTACTTTTTGTATCAGTCGGCCCTTTCAAGAAACGAATCATGTGCGCTCGAAAAGCTTGACTTTAATTTGCGCGATGCGTAGACCCAACGAAACATCCTCGTTTACGTCGACGAGCTTCGGCGCGTCGGATAAATTTCCAGTCGTTTGAAATTTCTTCAAGCCGTCTCGAATGCGCTTCAAAACGCTTTCATCTGCGTCGGCTGCGTCCAAACAAGCCGTCAGCTCATCCATGCTCAGCGCGTCTAGCTTGTAACCGACGCCGCGCACCGCGTCTGATTCGGCGCTTCCGCGCCTTTCTTCGTGCGTTTCATCGTCACCGGCACCGTCGCGCGCGCGCGAATCGCTCGGAATCAATATCCAATCTTCTGCAACAATTCTTTTCTGCGCCTCGATCAGTTTTTCAATCTCTTCCTCGACCGTTCGTGGCGTCGTTTGCGCCCTCGATTCTTCCCCGTTTCCCGCGTTTCCCGCGAGCGCCTCCCGCGCGCTCCCGCACGCTCGCGCGAACAACTCTCGCACGTGCGCCCTGAGTTGTCGTCGCGTCATCTCGGCCAATTTCTCCGGTACGTGTATATCTTTCGTTTTGAACGCCATCTCGAACCCTCTCTTCTTCATCGCCATCTCCAGCGCCCGCGGATCCGCGCTCGCGTACGCGCCTCGTCCCTCGCGTTCGCCCCGCGCGTCCGGCGCCACCCATCGTCGCTTCTCCCCGTCCATCGCCAGCACGTATCTCACCAGCAGCGCTCGCGGAAAGTGTGCGTTCACCCCCACGCACCGTCTTCGAGGCATCAGCGCCAGCCTCGCCCCGTGCGTCGTCCCGTCGAGCGCCCACGCGTCGTCGCATCGCCGCAGCGCCCGCTTCAATCGCTCGCCCGTCGCGTCGTCGTCGTCCCGCGTCGCCGTCGCCGTCGACGTCGACGTCGTCGCGACGGCGCGTCGCGCGACCTCACCGCCGCGCGTCGCGCGCGCGATCCCTCGCGCGCGCGACATCGCGCGCGTCGCGACGTGCCGCGCATCCGTCGTCGCCCGAACACCCGACCGCTCGAGCGCCCACAACCCTAATTCTCCAACTAATTGACCGAACGGGCGATCGATCGGGCGAAAACACGAACGGCGCGGGAAACGGAATGCCGCGGTGGCGTCGACGGCGAAGCGCGACGCGAGCGACGACGCGCGACGCGAGCGAGACGACGGGTCGACGGCGCGCGAACGCGCGCGTGGAGAACGCGCGTGCGATGCGCGCGCGGACGACGCGCGTCGCGTCGACGCGCGCGAGAAGAGGACGGGAAGGAATTGCATCGTTTTGAGACGACGCGCGATATGGATGCGCGCGCGCGACGCGCGGACGGGGGAAACGGACGCGCGAGGGAGACGAGACGGGAGAAAAGTGTGACGACGATGCGATGGAGGACGAGCGGAAGGTTGTGGACGGCGGTGGTGTGGACGCTGGCGACGATTGCGCGAGGGAGGACGGCGACGGCGCAGTATCAGACGACGGCGACGACGCTGACGTTGGAGCACGTGTGGCCGGATACTGGAGCGGTGTACGCGTCGACGGTGGTGTCGTTGTATGGGAGTGGATACGCGAACGCGTTGCCGCCGATGGGGTGTCGGTTCGGGGAGATTGTCGCGAATAAGGACTCGGCCGCGAGCACGACTTCGAAAGTCGTGTGCGCGACGCCGACCAACGTCTTCGCGGGTTTCGTCGCCGTTGGGTTGGCGCAGGCGACGGGAAAGAGATACGTTCCCGGGTCAGATGATTTAGTCGTGGACAACGGGCAGCATTCTTTCGAATTCGTCGTGCCTTGGAAACTATCCAAAGTGAATCCAGAGTACGCGTACAAGAGCGGCGGCGAAGTTCTGCGACTTTCAGGGACACATTTTCGTCCAGGAATGCTGTGCACGTTCAAAGACTCTTCGCTGACATCCGAGTACAGATTCATTTCTTCTGCGTTAGCCATGTGTGAGACCCGTGCGTCGAGCGAAGCGGAAGGAACGGTGGATTTGAATCTCACTCCAACTCACGCCGTCGGAGGCGGCGGCGCGAGCGTCGAGTACCAAACCGCGCCCATCATAGATGGGCCTTTAGTGTCCACCACCGCAGTTGGTGGTGACGTAGTGATACAAGCATCAAGTAGTACTCCGCTGAGCGGCGCCATAGCATCGTTCACGGCGAGTCCGATTCGTATCGGATGCTGGTTTGACGGCATTTGGGTGGCGGCGACTCTGCGCAGCGAAAGAGAGTTGGTGTGCAAAGCGCCTTTGCAGTCATTCGGCACTCCATCGCTGAGTGTCGTGGATATGTATGCTCAAAGAATGTTTCCGACGAATGCAACTCAGACTGGTTGGTTCACCTCATTCACCGTGAGCAAAGACGAAGTTGTCGACGTCGTGTTGCCTTCGGTTGGCAACGCGATGCGAAATACGGTGGCCGATTCTTCGACTCTGGTCGACTTTTTCGGCCGCAACCTTATTGCTGGCTCGGGTTCTGTTGGTGCACGCATTTGCCAAGCCTTGAACCCGGTTACATCTCCCGTTTTAGTGACGAATCAGGTCCAAAGCAAATGTGATTTTCCGGCGACACCATCCGAGACAGCGGCGCTGTCCACGCTCAGATACGGCTTTCACGCTGTGAGTGCAGGAGCCGGTGCAAGTGCCTCAGCGCAATTTCTGATTGTCTCGCCACCACAAATTACGTCGGTGGTACCGGGATTTCTTCGTGCGGGTACTGTCGCGACATTTTCGGGACAAAATCTCATGGACCCGTTTCGGCAAACATGGTGTGGGCACGACGGTATAGCTCTCGTCGCGCACGCGGTGTCGAGCGCGCTCATCCGATGCTCAGTCCCGTACCATCATCAGCTGCCTTCGGGTTCCTCTAGTTCTGCGCACGATCTAACCATAGACGTGCTTTCTGATTTATCGTCGCCGGGGGCCGGAGGAACCACCATGGGCTGGCTACCAGTAGCGAATGATTTAGAGAGCATCACGCCAAACGTCGGAGCGACGAGCGGTGGCACTCGAACGGTGCTGAAACTCACGGGTGGAACTATCCCAACTTCATCTTATTACACACCCACGTGCAGATTTGGCACGATAGTAACGTCGGCGATACACGTCCCTGGAGGTGGAGTTGCGTGTAGCTCTCCTGCATACGCCGCGCGTAACGTGACGGTGGGCATTGACGTCGAGTCGACGATAGAATTTCAGTACGTCGCACAGATTGGTGTGAGTGCCATAGTACCAGGAGCTCTTCCACAGAATGGGGGCTCGATATCTGTGTACTTGGATGCGGCACTTTCGTCTTCGTATTCAGCTGACTGCGTTTTCGTCACCAGCGGCGGGGATAAATTAAAGTCTTCTCTCGCCGATTCCTCGGGAACGCTCAAGTGCGCCTCGCCGCAGACTGGTATTGGCTTTGCAACGATGGCGATCGTCGTATCTGCGGCTAGCACGAACAACACTGCGTTTATAGACGAAGCAGCTGGGCAGTACTTCGACCTTGAAGTTCAAACCAGAACGCCTGGGGTGGAAGTTTTCCTCCCAACGGGCGCGAATTGGGTACAGGCGGAGGAAGTCATACACGCTGTGACGTCTGATGGATCTCTTCTCGGCGACAATTCGGGAGACGACGATTTCTGGTGTGTGTTCGGAAAAGCTGGAATATATGGAGGGTCAATATATTTGAGTGCGGCGAGTAGAGTATCGGGAACTATCCTGAAGTGCACCGTACCAGACCTCGATACGCTAATAGTTTCTGGGCAGAGTGGATTTGAGATTGTCATCGGTATTTGTTCTTCGACTGAAGTTTCGGCGAGCAGTTGCACCAGTTACGCGGGAACACGCGTGAGATACGAGAAAAAGCTGGGAGTTTCTTCAGTACTTCCAGTGAACGGTACGCAAGCAGGAGGCGATGTTGCAGTTCTCGTTGACTCTGCATCCGTGAAAGGTTTCGGCGCAAACGTGCCAAGCTGCAGATTTGGCACAATCTATCCCGTTGCGGGAACTTCGGTAACTGGAACGGGCGAGATAAATTGCGTGACACCGGCGCATGCTGCGGGTGTCGTTCCTGTGAGTGTTCCTCCGCTCGATTTGGGGTTGACGGCTTTGACATTTGAGTATATTTCCGTGTCCACTTCGCAATCGGTCTTGTCCACGACGTACGGCGCCGATCCGTACGTCGTTGCATACCTGATTGAACCGACACCAATGATCACAGAGGTCGTGCCTTGGGTTGGTTGGAGTGGAAGTGTTGTCACCTTGCTAGGCACAAACTTTCCAACTGGATCCGCCGTCAAGTGCAGATTCGGATCTGTCTCCGTCGATGCTCAGGTTGTTTCTACGGCTGTGATACAGTGCGGCGATACTTCGCCGATTACCTCTGACGACGTCGAAGAGCAGCGCGTCGCTGTCACGACGAGTTCGGGCGATTCAAATCCGAATGTGACGACGTTAGCACACTATGTCATTACTCAAGGAGATATCAGCGCCATTGATGCCGCTGACGGTTGGCAACAGGGTGGAAACGTAGTCGGCGTCACCGTTGCCAAGTGGGTCCCTGAAGGCTACACATCCTGTCGCTTTGGCACGATAACCGTTCAGAGTAGAGGCGGAGACGGCTTCGGTGCGATTGGCAAGGCGTCGGTATCGCAGTCATCGCAGTGGTGGTCAGATTCGACTGATGGCAAGAAAATAGAGTGCGTATCTCCAGCAGGAGCGCAAGGAAACGTAAATTTGGGAGTATCCATCCTCGGAAGCACTGCATCGTCTTTCATTGGTACTACGTTTACCTACATTTAGGACTAAAAGCTAGATTTGTAGAAAAGATCAATCAATATCTTGAGTAAAATTCGTTCGAGTCACCGAAAGGCGCACGTGCATACGTTGGCGACTCGTTGCAAGGCCGCGACGATTTGTACTGCGCTCGCACTCGCGCGTTTTCCCACTTAATGACGGCGTTGTCATTGTTCAGGATGTTGTATGCTTCGCTGATCAAGTTGAAGAGCTTACTGGAGACAACAACACGAGCCTTTGCAAGTGTTGCGGATGCACATCCACGTGATGCTTTGTCCGGATGATGATTCAGTGCGAGCTGCCTGTATTTCTTCTTTAACACGTCTTTCGACGGCTTTGGACCTACGCCGAGCAGTTTGCGCCAATTTACGGGCGTCTCGGCGTTCACTCGCCCAGTGATCGTCATCAAGTACGACTCAACTTTCACACGCTCATCCTCTGATAATCCCATGATGAGAAGTGCCTCGTAAGTTTGTTGGGCGTCGGAAACCATGTCGAGTTCAGTGTAGATTGCAGCAAGTCGTGCGTGCGCTTTGGCATACTTTGGTGCAAGTGCACACGCCGCACCTGCTGAAGCCAATGCATCGACATAGCGTTCCGTGGCTTGTTCGCATGCGCAAATGTTTGATAAAAACAGCGCTTGGAGCGTGTCTGAATTTTTACACAGACCCAACGCCTCGGTGTATAGTGAAATTGCCTTGTCGTAATTCGCGTCGCCAAACGCTTCTTTTCCTCGCTCTTTCAATTCATTTATTTGACACACCTGCTCTAGAATCTGAAGCAGTGATGCCGGATTTGGTATCTGCTTCAGTACTTCATCAGGCGTCAACACTTCTTCGAAGGTCACGCAATGAGAAGCATCGCGTCCAGCATACAGGTCAAGCGCGGGAATCAATGGTTTCAAACTATCTAAACAATCGGATACATTCGCCAACTCAAAGGCGATTCTCGCCCGTACGCACAGCCCGCGAACATCTTGAATTGGAGCGTCTTTGACGAGTATCGCGGCGGCGGCAATTTCTCCGATAAATCGCAAACCTTCAGCTCTGAAAGTTTTAATCATGGTCGAATGCGGCGCGAAGACTTTAGCTTCGTCGAGGACTCGCAAGACGCTGTGTGCGTCGACACTTTCGTCGCCGTTGTCTTCAATCTGCCACAGTTGCTCTGCGCTATCGTTGACGAGCTCTTGCGTGCGATCCACGTCATCTATCACTTGCTGCGCATCAACTTGTTGCTCCGCAGTGGACACGCCGTTACTAAGAATATCGGACGCCTCTTGACGCGCCTCGTCGAATTGACCGAGCTGTAACAAACATCTCGCCAGACGAACTTGAGCTTTGAGGTGCGCTTTGTCGATCTTCAACGCCGCACAACAGTCTTCAGCGGCCTGAAGAGGGTTACCCAGCATCATCAAAGCCGCTGCTCTATTCGATAACAAGCCAACCTTGACCTTTGCAACGTCTGAAAGATACATCGAGTCCAAGGAATCCAACGCCGAAGAGTACAATCGCGCCGCGGTGTGGAAATCGTCGTCTCGAAACGCTTCGTTACCAGCCACTTTGTCTCGCTCAACGAAGGCGCGAATGAGTGTAGATTTTTGCGACAACGCGTCTTTCAAATCTGCTGAGTCTGCTGCCGGAGACAACGATATGAACTCTATGTAGCGCTCCGCTCGCTCTAACTCCTCAAGGTTCAAACAACATTTCGCAGCGCGCGAAAGCGCTCGAATGTGATTGGAGTCAACTTTCAGCACGAGCTCGCATTCTGAAAGCGATTCACGAACGTGACCGAGCGCAAATAGAGCCGTCGCGCGATTAATTCGTAACCAAAGATGAGATGGGTCGACCAACGTTATCCCGCTCACTTCGAGCTCTGCGATGGCGTGAGAATACAACTGTTCTGCCTCGCCGATGTCGCCGCGTTTGAACGCGGCGTCTGCGCGTTGGCGGCACTCGTCCGCACGCTTGATCGCAGCCGCCTGCATCGACGCCATTTGTAACGCTTTTGCTTCTTCTTCCCTTCGCTCGAGCTCTTCGTACACCAGCTCTTGCTGCTCTTCAAACTCTTTCTGGGCGTCTTCGAATTCAACTTTATACATTTCGTGAATCGCTCGCGCTTCCTCCAGCGCGCGTCTCGCCAACTCAACCTTCTCAAAGCTGTTCGCTAATTTCAGCTCTAAATCCACCTTCCGCAGCTCCGCTCGACGTAGCCGCACCTCCATGTCCGCGTCGACTCGCACGCGCGCGTACTCGCTCGTCCCGCTCGTCGCGTCGCTCGTCCGGTCAACGCCGTCGACGCCGCGCACGGCGACGGAGACCACCGCGCTCGCGCTCGCGTTCGCGCTCGCGCTCGCGCTCGCGCGCGGCGTCATCGCCTCGTCCTCTTCCTCGCTCGTCTCGCTCTCTTCGAGCGACGCGCGTTCCCCCCCCCCGCCTTCCGTCGCCGCCTCGTCCACGCGCCATCGCGACAGCTCGCGCTGCAGCGCGCGCAGCGATTCCCCGCGCGTCCTCGCCGCGTCCACGGCGTCGTCCGCGTCGTCCGCGCGCGCGGGCGTCATCGCGAACGATCGCGATCGCGATCGTTCGCGATGCGCGCGCGTCGCCGTGTGCGACGCGACGCCGCCGACGTCGAATCGGTCGAAATCGACATCCACGAAATCAAATCAAACCAAACCGAACCGAACCGAACCGAACCGAACCGAACCGAACCGAACCGAACCGAACCGAACCGAACCACCGCTCGACCGGATGCGCGCCGGCGGCGGTGTCGCGCGGCGAGCGCGCGCGACGGAGGGCAGTTCGAGACGCCGAAGCGCGTGAAACGCGCGAACGGGCGAAGCGAACGACGAACGAATCTTCGCGCGCGCGACCGACCCGACGACGACGCCGACGAACGACGCCGACGAACGACCCCATGGCGCCGGGAAAACGAACCACGACGAAGAGGAAGGACGACGGGAAATCGACCGAGGCGGTGCGGGACGACGACGAGTACGAACACGCGGCGTCGGACGACGATGAAGACGAAGATGAGGAGGATTTGGACGGGGACGATGGGGACGAGGACGTGTTAATGGTGCGATGGTGAACGACGCGAAGACGCGCGCGAAGGCGACGAAGGCGCGGCGCGTAAAGCTGACGACGACTGCGATTCTTGCATCGATAAACAGGTTGATTTTGATTTTTGTGACGTTCAAGAGGGTGATTTTCATGGCTTAAAGGCGCTTTTGAGTGGATATTGCGATGGGAACGAATACGCGTGCTCGGACTTGTGCGACTTGCTCATTAAACAAAAAGCCGTCGGCACCGTGGTGAAGACGGAGGCAGACTCGGAGAACGTGCTCGGCGTGACTTCGGTGGTGAGCTTGGCGCGACACAAGGATGAGAAGTGCGTGAAGGATATTAAAAAGTTTCTGCTGGGCAAGGTTCCGGGTAAGAGTAAGAAGGACTTTGAAAAGGTGCTCAACGACGCCGCGACGGGTTTGCTCATCAACGAACGCATCATCAACGTCCCACAAGATGCCGGAGAGCCACTCATCGACGGTGTGTTCGACGAAATACGTTGGGCGACAAAAGATGAAACCACTGAAGAGGCGCGGAAGTCGTACGAATTCAAACACTACATTTTAGTGAGTACTTTATTCGAGGAAGACGGCGAAGAAGAGGCCGAACCGGCGGCGGGCAAGAAGCGAAAAAAGGGACAACCGACCAGGCAAAAAATCTTCCCGCGACTGGAAGAGGAAATCTTGCTCGAGCACTCGACGAATTCTTTCTTTTGGCGGGGTAAGCAGAACGAAGAAAACGACATCGCTGATTTCCTTCCACACCGTTGCTGCATGGTCGTCGAGGCCAGGGTGATCGACGCTTTCCGCAAAGACGTGAAAGATTTGTTCCAAGACTTCAAATGAATGTGATGTATAATGACAAGTTCCTAGCATACGTATCGGCGTTGTTCTTCTATTTCGCTATCCCAATCCGAACGATTTCTTCGTTCTCTCCTCTACGCGCGCCCGCGCAGCTTCTCGGCGCTTCAACGCCTCCGCCTCCGCTTTGTCAACCTTCTTACTAATCGACGAAGCTGGACGCTTACGAGTCGCATCGGCGCCCAAACTAGCGGTGACATACCCACCTACTAGTTTAGCTTCAAAATTGCGACCCCCAGACGCTGCAATTGCCCTCGACGCCGCGGTTTGCGTCTTCGCCTTCGCCGCCTCAAAGTTTGGATGGTTTGCTCCAAAACCCAAATTAAACATACTCGTTGTCGTTGTTGGCTTCGTAGACGCTGCAGCTTTGCCCACCACTGTTGATGGTTTTGAACTCGTCGTCGTTTGATTGAACGCCTTCGCCGCCGCTATGGCTTGCTTCGCAGTCGGCATTTGCTGCCCGTGAGTTGCCGCCTGAGGAGTTGCCGCAGTCGGCACAACTTTACCTGTCGCGTAAGGTCCAAGAGCGTACTGTTCCGTCGATTTGGCCGGAGTAGTAGTTGTAGAGGGAGGTGGGGGCGCGCCTTCGGGCGCGGTTTTTGACCACACCTTCGTTCCGTTGTTGAAGTACATCTTCGTCTTTGGGTCGAAGTAACACGACGACTTTGCGTGCCAGTAATACTTCGATCTTTCATCAAACTTCCAAGCCCCCAGGACTTGCGTGGCGCGATATTCTGCTTCTTCGCGCGCATGAAGCTCGCGCTCAATTGCAGTCTCTAGCTCTCTCTTTGCGTTCGCCTCTTGCTCCCTTGCACGCGCTGCTGGGGTGAGCGAATTGGGCATCAACGCCGCCGCTTCTGATAGTCTACCAGCCGCTGCAAGATCCGCTGCGTACGCCTCCGCCGCCTTTGCCTCGATCTCTGCCATCTCTTTTTGCAATTTATCTGATTCCTTCTTCTCATTCGCTTCTTTGTGCCTGATATCCTTCAACTTTCTTTCGACGTTCTTCTTGTGCTTTTCGCTCCGTTCGTGCATGCGCTTGGCGTTCCCGTGCGGCTGTACGAAACATTTGCACAGCGCGCACCAATCCGAGCGAGACGATGAAAAGTATTCACTCGCCATGGCGACGAATCAATCTTCTTGAGCGCCCCAGCGGGCAGTGGAACCGTGCGGCGCGCGCACGACTGAGGTACTGTACAAATCGGACCACAGCTCGCCCCAGAGACGCACTCCCGGCGTGGGCGAGCGCACCCAGTGCAAAAACGCGAACTTTGATTCGTGGGGGTCGAACGATCCGTCGGATCGCTCAGGCGTTGAATCAAACCTCTTTACAGCCATATTTGCGCTCAGACGCGAGTGTTGAGTCGACGCGCGCGAGAAGTCGCCGTCATGGCGAGCGTCTCTGGAGCACTTCACCGCGTTCCAAAACTGTCTCCGAGAAACCTGGCCCCCGGATCGCGCGAGGCGTCGAAGAACGTTGCGGGGCGTCAAAGCGTTGTCGCGAACATCTTCAAGAAGAATAAGGTACGCATTATCTCGATTTGTGATCATCACGGCGATTGGAAGCGTAACAACCTTGACAACAGGAACCTGACTGGGATGCGATGGAACGCCGACCGAGAACCGTTTCGGAAGAGATAGGCCGACGCCAATTTGCTAATCGACGGGCGAACAACGGGAAAGATAGGAAAGATCTGTACACAGACAATTGGGACGGGTAAGACAACTTTGGCAGCCAGCATTCACTTGCAGCCGCGGCGCTTGTTCAATTAAATAAAACTTGGTATTAAATCTTTTTGCAGGAGTGAATACAAGGGCAGTTCCTTCAATATTTTGAGCCTCGTCGCTGCGCTCTTCGTGCTCGTCCCGCTCGGGTTATTAATATTCGCGTACACATCGTACGGTACACTTTGGGGGTAATGAGACACTGGAGTAATTACTTGTGCGAACGGATATCAATTTTGTAATTAAATGAAAGCATGCGTGCGTAAATGGGACAGCATCGAAGCGTCCATCCACATAGATGTACTCTGCTCGAGACATTTGTCGTTCGTATTCGACGCTTTCCTCGCCGCGACGAATGATAACATTCTACGACGCGCTGCGACTAACACACATCGTAAGCGTGCCTGAGAGTGGAATTAAATTAAATTAAATTATTTATCGTAAGTTTCTCGCACACTTCGCGCGTGATATCGACGTATGATGTTTGTGCACCGATGATTACGTGACTCGACCGCGCGCGTGTCGAATTTCGCCCAAACTATTCGACGAATGCTCTTTTTTGTGATTTGGGATTAAATAATTAAATCAGTAGATATTTCGCATCGTCTGACATGGACGTGTTCCTTAGCGTCATGGCGTGCGATTCGCGCCAGAGTCTCTGAGTTCGTGCATGGTACTGTCTGTGTCAATCTTGACGTGCTCAGAGCGCGATTAACGCGCTTTTTGACGATGAAGTCTTGAGCTTTGTTCGAGTTTTGCAATATTCATTTAATTGTTTATGTGACGAACCATGAAGCAAGACAGGCGTTGATTGAATCGTTTTCCAAATGTATGGTCGTCGTAAAATAAATAACTGATCAGTCACTCACTTCTGCGATGCTATTTCTTAACGTGCGCGCGTGTATCGCTGTTTTTCAATGTTGCCCGGGTGAAATAAATAGACATTCGCTTTGCAGAGCGAGCGCCGCAACGCGAAATGTTGACGCCTCAGGAGCGCGCGATTCGATATGCGAACGACTTCTGTATTTATTTCAAGTTGATTTGAGTGTTCTCGACCGATTTCGTCGGCCGTGTCGTTTTCGTTCCGACGTGCCCCTCGAGGCCAAGGCGAAAGAAAAACTATCACGAGAGGAAGATGAAGTGCTGATCGATCGGCGACTACAGATACAGCCTCGCGCGCGACAAAAGACGCGCGAGTTGAGTGGTGAACGCGCCCTACTGTTTGGCAAGCATGGTTGCTCGCGCCGTTGACTCTTGAACTTGCATTCCTGCACACACGTCGGCTATTCGAAGCGTGAATCGTACGTAGAAAAGATTTGGCGGGAAAAGATTTAGCAGGAATGAGTGCAGCGCTGCTCAGCGGCGTGATGTTTCCTCGACGTTGCGCTGGCGTGCGATTTGATCGTAGATGTGTCGCATCAGCGCGTACTCGCGTGGCGCTTCTTCCGCGTGCGTCCGCGCACGGCGACAAATCAAATTCACCCGACAGGCGCGCAAGGATCAAGCGCATCATCAACGTGCGGCGTCCTCGCAGACAACACGCGATAACCGATTTGGTCGAGATGGAGTCAATAGAGACGGCCGAAGATATCCTTGCGACTCGTCAACCCGCTGAATTTCAGAAAAAAGCCTCCGTTGGTAGACTTGAGGAGCTGGTCGCGTTTTACGAGCTGTACGGGCATTCGACGCCGCCCGCCGGAACATCCCTCTCCAACTGGGTTAAAAAGATGCGCACGATGAAACGCCGTGGTGAGCTTGGGCAGGACGTCATACTATCATTGAATGCGCTCGAAATGGACTGGGAACCGCTGCAGAAGCGGAGATTCGCTCGATTAGAAGAATTACAAGCGTTCAAGGCGAAGGAAGGCCACGTTCAAGTTCCAGTCGGCGGCTCGCTAGAGCGGTGGGTCAGACGCATGCGCACACTCAAACGCCAAGACAAATTGGCTGAAGACATTGTACAAGAATTAGATAAGTTGGGAGTGATTTGGGAGCCGAACGTTACCAAGAAGAATCATAGCGACGAAACGTTTGAGTCTCGCCTTGATGAACTCAAGGCGCTCGTCGCTTCAGATGGCAAGGTGAAGAGGACAAATCAGTATGAACCAGGAATGAAAACGTGGTTGTATCATCAGCAACGGTGCTTTCGAGAGGGAAAGCTAAGTAAAGATAAGATTCAGGCGCTGAGAGACGTGGGTGTGACGCTCAAGATGACGCAGCGCGTCTCTTGGGACGCGCGACTGATGGAACTCATCGAGTTCAAGCGAATTCACGGTCACTGCAACGTCCCTGCCACATGGCGACACAATAAAGAATTAGGTTCGTGGGTGGGCACGCAGCGAAAGTACAAGCGCACCGGCAAATTATCTGATGAGCGCATCTCGGCGCTCACGTCCGTCGGCTTTGAATGGGAGCCAAAAAAGGCGCTTTCGCGCGGTGTGCGAAGCAAGGTTTCTCCGTGGACTGTATCGAGCATGTCATCCCAAAGAAAGGGTCCAAACGTGCAGATCAACTGGATAGGCGGTGAGGATAAGAAACCACCGAGCAATGAAACGTTCACGTGGGGGCGCGCTTCGGTGAACTACGAAGAGAAGCAACAAATTGTGTTCAATGAAATCGAGAAGTGGTGGAAAGACGGTGCTTCCGAGAAGTTGAGCCCGCAAACTAGCATACGAGGGATGCGCTTAAATCATCGTTTGAAGATTGGCAAGAACGTCAACTTCAAGCCGGATATATTGTTGGAGATTGTCTCGGTGACGGATGAACAGACGAGCACGTGGGGCCTAATTGTCGAGGTCGACGAGTTCGGTCATCGAAGAGGTAGCAAGAGCTACGTTAACGAGGAGTCGAGAATGAGCGAACTTCAAAAGGCTTTGGACGTGCCCATCAAATTCGTGCGATTTAATCCAGATCCGACCGAGGAAGATGATCGTGAACTCGAAAACCGCATGGGAGGACTTCTTCAACACCTGAACGAAGCCGTCGCGCATCCGCCCATCCGTGATTTAGAAGTCTCTTATATCGCGTACGATTAGTGCGCATGTGTACTTAAGCAAGTTGTAAATGACGACAAGAAATTGTGTAATGTGTCGCGTAGATCGTCTTTTAAAGTATTACATGGATCAGTGCTGATTTGCGATCTCGGCGACCGGTGGCAGCGTGTACAGCGAGCGTGTTTTGTTCGGAGTCCTCTCGGTAACTTAATCAAGGCAAGCGGCGGCGATAAAGAGCGACAAAATGCCAAACTCTGAGACAATGGTTGATGGAGAAGAGATCCCGGCGAAAGGAACGATGTCTACGCGTAGCCACCCCTGCACGGCGCCGCCGACGACGGAGCCGACGACGAGGGCGCCGAACGCCAAAGCCGCGGCGCGTCCTATGCTCACGCGCTTCTGGTTCATGAACCACACCGTGGCGCCGAGCGCGGCGGCTATTTCAAGCCCGGTCGGGTTCTCTACGCCTTCCGGCTGCGCGAAACCTTGCAACAACGTCACGAGCGCGAGAGCGCCAAAGAGTGCGCCCGCTCGAGTCGTCGTCTCTCGCGACGGCGCCGCGAACCGCGGTCCCGCGGGAAGAGACTTCCCAGCCTCGCGCGCCCACGGCGGTAACGACGCCTTGATCTTATCAACCGCCGGCACCACATCGGCGTATTTCACTTCGTTCTTCACGCTCTCTCCCTTCGTTCGTCGGTTGAAAGACTTCATGAGCAGCACGTCGTACGCCGCCTCGACTTCGCCTCGCTTGATTTCGTCTTCCGCGTATTTTTCGAGCATGTCCTTGTGCGCGCGCACGAGTTCATCGCTCGACGCGTCGGGTTGTAATCCGAGCACCGCGTTCGCGCGCTGCGCGTCCATCCCCACCGACGGGTTCGGGTTCTCGTTCGACGCTCGCACCGCGATCGTCGACGCGCGTCGCGCGCGATTGCCGCGATGGCGTTCGACGCGGTGCGCTTTGGTCGCGTCTCCGGCGTCGCGGCGGCACCGCGCGTGGCGATTGACGCGCGAGGACGACGACGACGACGACGTCGCCGCGCACGTCATCGCGCGCGACATCACGAGCGTGGTCACGGCGCGAACGTCGCGCGTCGCGATGCGCCGCGCGCGCCATCGCGATCGCCCGATATCCTCGGCGCGCGTCCGATTTCGCGCGATTTCGCCGGTCGCGACTCGCGCGCGCGTCGGTTGGAAAATATCGCCGGCGTATCGCCCGTCGAGAAGAAGAGACCGACGGCGGACCGGCGGTCGGCGGTGCGGTCGGTCGGCGCCCCAGTCGACGACGACGACGACGACCGATGGCGCGCGCGCGGCGTGGGTGAGCCGAACGACGAGACGAGACGACCGACGACGAGACGACCTCGGGGCGGACGAGGCGACTCGTGCGACCATGGCGTCGAGACCGGCGATGGAGAAGCTCATCAAGCGATGCTGCGACGCGAGCGCACCGAGCGTGGACGCGGTGGCGCTGAAAACGCTGAAGAGAACGGTGAGGAATAATGATGACGGTCTGCGGTGCGCGCACGAGATACTGATGAAGACGATGCAATCGTCCAGGGCGAGCGCGGCGACGCGAGCGCGAGCGGTGACGACGACGAGCGAACTCTTCGAGCGTTCGCGACTGTTTCGAGAGCTCACGCTCGATCGATTGGAGGTGCTGATGAAATACACGATAGGGACGGATGATGATATTCCACTTCCCGACGTTCCCAAGGGCGAGGGCGATCGATTGCGACAACACGCGATCGACGTTTTAGAGGCGTGGGAGGCAAAATTTAAGACGCAATACAAGCAGCTCACGTTGGCTCGCAAATTCGTCACCGAGCGCCTCGGTGATGACGCGCCGGAGGCGCGCGCGGAGCGCGCGCAGCGACTCACCGCTGAGAAAGAGCGCGAAGTGCAGTCGAAGCTTCAAAATCGATGGCTGGCGATAAAAACAGAGCTGCCCGCGTTGCTGGATGAAATCGACGACGCACGAAACGCCGCTTGCGAGTGCTTTCGTTTGCTCTTCGGTGATCGATTCGTGACGGAATTCAACGACGAATCATCGTTTGCGTCTAAAGATCGAAGTGCCTCGACGAGTACAACGGTCAATGACACGATACAATCGATGCGGGAAGACGAATGCGAAGACGACTGGGAAGACGTCGTCGACGGCGCCGTCAAGGATTGGCGGTTCGCGCAAGGCACTGACGAGCATACCACCGCGTCTTCATCCGTGACGAGCATTGAGTTGAGAGAGACGAGTGAAAACGCACCAATCATAGAGCAACTCCGCGGTCTGTATCGCTCCACCAAGGCTCGGTATCTTCCGCGTCTCACAGAGACGCTTCAAATTTTGGGTCGAATTCAACCCGAGAACAAAGACGACGATGGAAACGTCGTGATCACTCAGACTGAGCGTTCGAGAGTGGTGAACGCCGTGAGCGAATTTAAGCAGACCTTTTCTGCGTTCGTGGAGCGATGCGAGGCGCTGAGATTGATTAAGCGTCGTCAAACCGGCGACGAGCCCGCAAACGCGAATGCGAAAGAGTCTTCGCCGACCGCCGCTGATCCGCCCCACGCGGTCGAAGAAGACGAGGATGACATAGAGTCACGTCGTGGAGCATCCAGTCGTGCCGTCGAGGCACTTCTTGAGCGCGCGGCGAAGCGTCGGAAACGCGGGTCGAATGATGCGCGTCGCGCCAAGGAAGAAGCCGCGAAACGAGACGTTGACCGCGACGGCGAGCGACGGTCTCAGAAGATGCTGGCGAGCGAAATCAAGGCGCACAACGACGAAGTGCTCGCTGAGGCGGGATTAGACTTTTTCGAACTCGAACGAAGGCGTCAAAACGCCGCGTCTGAGACTTTGGCGAGCGATTTGATGGAGGAAGAAATTGAACGCCACAACGAGTTGACGGCGCGAGGAGCGACGCCGCGACAACGCATCGAGCGCAGCTTGAAAGAACTCAAGAGAGGAGGTAGGAATAGATAGAAAGCAACCCTACGCAGACCATAGATAGACTAAACGTCAATAGTGCTACAACGACTAGCTAATCACTAATTTTCCTTTGCCTTGCCGAGCTTTTTCCTTCGTTGGGCGAACATGTACCGATAGAGCGTGTAAAACAGGAACGGGTACGCCACCAAGAGCGCGTTCAGGAACGTGACGTAATCGAACGCAAAGTTGTATGCATTTGGCATCGTTACCGCGTACATTTTAGTCTTCCGCGCGTGCGCTCGCGCGTCGTACATGAGTTTCATCTCCGCCGCCGCTCCGAGCGGGTACAGCGGCACGAACACCGTGTACCGCGACCACGTCAACCACTTGGGCGAACGTCCGATCAAACCGCCGACGTAGGACGGATATCGCACCACTTCCGTCAGCGCCCACGCGAACACCAGCGCCGTCGCCGCGACGCTCGCGTGTGACGTCTTCACCGCGTCCAGCGCGCACTTCAGGCAGTGCGTGCGTCCGCTCCACTGCGCGAGCGCCGCCGCCGCGGGCGTCGGCGTCAATCCCGCGACCGCGTGCGCGATTTCCGCGAACGAGGCGAGTTGAAACACCATCAGCGTCGATCGGCACGCGTCGTACGCCCCCGTGGCGTCGTCCAACGACGCCCGGGACGCCTTCGCGAGCACCGTCAACCACCCGCACGCCTGCGCGACGTTGTACAGCACGAGGTATCGCCGCGCGAGCGCGCCCATCGTCGTCGTCGAGGCGCGCGCGAGAGAGGGCGCGAGCGGCGACGCGAGCGGCGCGATGTCGGCGTCGAGTCGAGTCGCGCGCGCGCGTGTCGCGCGTCGCGCGCGGCGTCATCCCGGACGAGTCGCGTAAACCCTGAAGATGGTCGCGCGCGACGACGACGGACGCGCGTTCGTCCGCGCGTCCCGGACGGTCGGCGCGGCACTCGACGCCGCGGGACGCGTCGCGCGTCCGTCGAGCGCGATCGGCGCATCGACGACGCGATCGAGCGCGTCGATCGCGTCGATCGCGTCGAAGCGCCGTCGTCGATGGTCGCGCGCGCACCGCGCGACGACGACGACGACGACGAGAGAGACGACGACGACGACGAGGAAAAGTTGTTGGGACGGACGCGAAGCGATGGGACGGGGACGACGGCGCGCGAACGAATCGCGAGCGGAGATGACGAGTGGGATGAAAGAGACAGCGCACGCGCGGAATCGACGGGGCGAACGCGCGCGCGGGACGAGGACGCGTCGAGAGGGACGAAGACGGTCAAGTTGGCGATAGATGGGATGACGTGCGCGGCGTGCGCGGGAGGCGTCGAACGCGCGCTGCGAACGGCGAAAGGGGTGACTTCGGCGAGCGTGAGCTTGATTCCCGAGGGCGTGGCGGTGGTGGATTACGATCCCGAACACACGGGGGCGCGAACGTTGATAGATGCGGTGGAAGAGATCGGTTTCGGGGCGAGCGTGTATCGCGGCGGCGGCGACGAGCGCGCGAAGCCGAATCGAGAGCAGTCGAAATATAGAGAGGATTTGAAGATGAGCATCGCGCTCACGGCACCGATCGTGCTGACGAACTTGATGCTCGAACGTATTTGGAGCCCTAAAGTGATGCGCGGGCTCTCGTTTTGGGTGTTCGTCAAGTGCGCGCTCGCCACTCGCGTGCAGTTTGGCGTCGGCATGCGCTTTCATCGCGGAGCTTTGAATTCGCTCAAACGCGGCGCTAGTAACATGGATGTCCTCGTCTCTCTGAGTACGAACGTCGCGTACGGGGTGAGCGTATTCAGTATGTTATACTGTCTCTTCTTCGGTTCTATGTTTGCGCGAGACTATTTCGACACGAGCGCCATGTTGATCACGTTCATATTGATTGGCAAGTATCTCGAAACGTCGGCGAGAGGGAAGACGAGCGCGGCGGTCACCAAACTACTCGAGCTCACGCCTCGCAACGCGACTTTGCTCAGGCCGACGAAAGACGATGCTGAGTTTAGTGAGAAAATCATCGCGACCGAGCTCATACACGTGGGTGATCTGCTGAAGGTTTTTCCGGGAGCGCGAGTGCCCGCCGACGGCGTCGTCGTGCGAGGCGAGGCATTCATAGACGAGTCCATGGTGAGTGGAGAAACGATGCCGGTGACGCGAAAAGTCGGCGCACGAGTGATAGGTGGTACAATTAACGAAGGAAACACCTTTGTCATACGTGCTGAAAAGGTGGGCGCAGACTCTACGCTCCACCAAATTGTCCATCTCGTCGAAAACGCCCAACTCGTCAAGGCGCCGATTCAAGCCTTTGCGGATCGCATTTCGAACATCTTTGTACCCGCTGTTGTGGTTTTGGCCTCGATAACGTTTTTCTCTTGGTTGATCGCGGGGTGGGTGAACTCTTTCCCCACCGTGTGGGTGCCGACGAACGAAAACAAGACCCTCTTTGCAATGATGTTTGGCATCTCCGTCCTCGTTACGGCTTGTCCTTGCGCTCTCGGCCTCGCAACACCGACGGCGATCATGGTTGGAACTAGTGTCGCGGCAACTAGCGGTATCTTGGTTAAGGGTGCTGATGCTCTGGAACGAGCCGGTGCGCTGGACGTAGTTGTGTTCGATAAGACTGGCACGTTGACTACGGGCTCGCCCACTGTCACCGCCTTCATAGCGTCGCAAGTTGAGACTCTCGATCAAATCATCAGTTTGGTGGTTTGCGTTGAGAAAGACAGCGAGCATCCGATTGCAAAAGCCGTGCGAGATTATGCCAGACGTCAAAGTCCGTCCGAAATACCTTCGAACTTAAAGTCGGACGTTCAAAACATCCCCGGCCAAGGCGTCTGTTGCGTGGTGAACGGCAAATCCGTGGCGCTGGGAAACGAAAAGCTGATGCAGGAGCGAAACATGCGGCAACTGTCCGAAGAAATCTCAAAGTTTGTGACAGAACACGAAGAGAGTGGAAAGACAGTGGTTTACGTGGGCGTTCAAGGTGTCGTCGAGGGAGCTTTCGCGGTGTCTGACGAGTTGAAATCCGACGCCAGAGAGACGGTGACTGCTTTGCGAGAGCGAGGCATCGAAAGCATCATGGTCACCGGCGACAACTTGAAGACCGCGCGCGCGATTGCACGTGCGTGCGGAATCGAGATTATCCATGCAGAGGCTTCACCAACGGATAAAGTGAACATCATCAAAGAATTACAATCAAAACGTTCGCCTCGAGCGAAGGACGAGTTCAAACCGACTTCAGTGGCGATGGTCGGCGACGGCGTCAATGACGCCCCATCGTTAGCATCCGCGGATGTTGGGATGGCAATCGGTGCTGGAACTGATATTGCGATCGAAGCGGCTGATTTCGTGCTCATGCACGCTGATTTGTACACAGTCGTCCGAGCCATAGATATTGCGCAGAAAACGTTTCGACAAATACGCCAAAACTACGTCTGGGCTCTGGGATACAACGCGGTCACGCTACCCCTCGCGGCGGGTGCGTTTTACCCGAGCATCAAAGTTTCACCATGGCTCGCGAGTATATTGATGGCGTCCAGCAGCATTTCCGTCGTCTTGGCCTCGTTATCGTTGACGAACAAGTGCGCAGCGCCGAGTCGTTCTCCGTTGCGAGCGATCAAGTTAGGTCAATAGTTACGCTTTAGCAGCTCTATATTTTAGTAGTACAACGCTCGCTCTATCGACGAAATTATCGCCAGATATCGTCTACGCGTCCGCGGACGCCTCGGCTGCGGCGTCTCTCTTTTCCTTTTGCTTGGCCGCGACTCGAGCGCGCTGCTTTTTCGTCTTTTTTGGAATTTTTAAATCGAGCAAACCTCCCGGAGGAGTGATTTCCATGAATCCATTCGTCGCGTCGACGAGAGGGACTATCTCTTTCACGAAAGGAACGTATACGTAATACTCCGCATCGATCCCAGTCTCCTCATCGAGCGCGATGAATGCGACTTTGAGCAAGTCTTGCGTTCCGGCGCCGCGAACGACATCCTCCACCACGCCGATCACCTCCCCCGTGTCGCGCTCGACAACTCGTAATCCCTCGAGCTCTTGGGCGTAAAACTCGTCGTCGCCATCACTACCTTCGGCGCCCTCATCTTTTCGCAAAGGCTCTCGATCGCTCGGTAACACGAACAATCGCGTGCCCACGAGCGCCTCGGCGGCGTTTCTATCGTCGCACCCCGCCAATTTCACAATCACGTCGTTTCTTCCCTTGCTCGTCACCCATCGCCCGCTTCGCACTTTCACCGCTCTCACTTCTCCCGGCGGCGCGTCGAACTCGCCGCTCTTGGTCGATTTCCCCTGCGCTTCGAGCTCGACCCGCAGCGTCGATCCCGTGCGCATGAGGCGCTCCTCGATAAAGTCCGTCATCGGTTTCACGCGCACCTCTCCTCGCAAGCTGTGCGCGCCCACGATGGCGCCCACTTGAATCAGCGACTCCGACGCGCTCGCGTCGTCCATCGACGCCTCGCGCGACGCCGACGCCTCGGCGCGCGTCCGCGGCGTCGTTCGCGTCGCCGTCGCGCGCCGCTCGAATCTTCGCGCGCGTCCGTCGCCGCGCCGAAGCGCGTCCACGCGCGCCGAAGCTCGCGGCGCGCTTCGGCGCGTCTCCGCGCGCGCCGTCATCGCTCGCATCGCGCTTCGACCGCCGCTCGAATCGTCGCGCGCGCCGCGACGAGGTGTGCGGAAGCGCGCCGCCGCCGCCACCGCACTCGACGACGCGTCGCGATGGGACGCTCGAACGGCGACGGCGCGTCGGACGCGAGCGCCGCGCTCGTGTTCCTGCCCAAGCGCAAGGGCACGAGCGGGCGGGACGGCGCGAGCGCGATCGAGGCGCGCGATCGGCGACGCGCCGAGGCGCACGCCGCGCGCAGGGTGACCAAGCTGAGCAATTCGCAAAAGCGCAAACTGAAGAAACTGGCTGAGGAGGAGCGGAAACGAAGCGAAAGAGCGAGCGTGATGGCCATGCTGGAGGCAAACGTGGCGGATGAACGCGCGCTGGGGCTGATGCGGGCGACGACGTCGTTGGGGGTGAGAGAGACGGCGAAGGAGAAGATGCGGCGCGCGCTCAAGGCGGAACGCGCGGGGGTGACGCTGGACGACTTGGACGACGCGCGGTTGACGAAGCGACCGAAGGCTGTGGGAAGAGAAGATGAAGAACAGAGCGAGGACGAGAGCGAGAGCGAACGGGAAGCGGCGGTTGAGGTCGGAGGGGTGCGAGATGTCTCGACGGGGAAGATGGAAGACGACGTCGATTCGGAGGACGACGAACGCGCGGAGGACGACGCGTTGACTCGAGCCGCCATTCGCGCGGCGGAGGCGGCGGGCATGGCGTCGCTCGATGACGCCACGCGCGAACTAGTGAGATCATTGCGCGCGCGAGCTGGGGTCGGGGATGACTCAGATAAGCCGAAATCGAACGAGTACAAAGGCTTGCATCACGAAGTGTTTCGAGGATGTTCCTTTGTCGTTCCCGTTCAACGGACCGGGAAGATTAACGATTCGCGCGAGGGGCTTCCGATCGTTCAAGAGGAACATGAAATCGTAGACGCAATTAATACCAATCCCGTGACCGTCATCTGTGGCGCCACGGGTTGCGGTAAGACGACGCAAGTGCCGCAGTTCTTGTACGAGGCTGGTTACGGCGATCCGGATTGCGACAGTCACCCTGGGGCGGTGGCGGTGACACAGCCTCGACGTGTGGCGGTGACCTCCACGGCGCGTCGTGTGGCAGAAGAGCTGAACGTTCCTCTCGGTGGTGATGTCGGATATCAAGTGCGTTACGACAAGAACGTCGGCGACAACCCGCGTATCAAATTTATGACGGATGGCATCTTGCTTCGAGAAGTACAGGCAGACTTCCTTTTACGCAAATATTCGGTGGTGATCATCGATGAAGCGCACGAACGGAGCGTAAATACGGATATTCTGTTGGGTCTTCTCTCACGAATCGTTCCTCTTCGAGCCGCACTCGCGGCTGAAGGGAAAGCTGTGACGCCGCTTCGATTGGTCGTGATGTCCGCGACGTTGCGAGTCGAAGAGTTCGTGGAGAACAGGAAGCTATGTCCGACACCTCCAGCGTTGCTTCAAGTCGCCACGCGTCAGTTTCCAGTCACTGTGCACTTTTCACGGAAAACGGAACACGCTGATTACGTCGGTGCGGCGACGAAGAAGGTACTCGCGATCCATCGCAAGCTTCCACCTGGCGGCATTCTCGTCTTTCTGACTGGTCAGCGAGAGGTGGAGATGGTCTGTCGCAAGCTTCGAGACGCGTACCCGCTTCACGGGAAGCGCGTCAACGCGGCGGAAAGTTCGGATGATGAAGATGAAGATAGCGGCGACGCGATGGATGACACATACGACGTCGACGCGATCGACGCGGGGGGGGAAGATTTGGGCGGCGACGACGACGAACCCGATTTCGACGGCGAGGACGATATGTCGGACGCCGCGAGCGACATCAGCGAAGAGGACGAAGTCCTAGTCATGGGTGGTGAGGGCGTTGGAGAAGAAGAAGCCGCAGAAGCCGAAGCAGCTTGGACTCGAGCGAATGCTCCATCTACGGGTTTGGGCGCCGATAAGACGGCGGACGGACCGGGAGGTTTAAATGTGCTTCCGCTCTACGCGCTACTGCCCCCGAATTTGCAGCAGCGCGTGTTTCAAGCTTCACCCGACGGCTCTAGAATGGTCATCGTCGCTACAAACGTCGCGGAAACATCTTTGACGATTCCAGGGATACGGTACGTCGTCGACGCCGGGAGAGCAAAGGAGCGGGTGTACGAGCGAGACGCAAGTTTGTCGCGGTTTCAAGTCGGATGGGTGAGCAAGGCTAGCGCCGATCAACGCGCCGGGCGGGCCGGGCGTACGAGTCCAGGGCACTGTTATCGTCTGTTTAGTAGCGCACACTTCGTGGATGAGATGAAAGCGCACGCAGATCCACAAATCCTGGGTGTACCCGTCGAAGGCGTCGTGTTGCAAATGCGTGCCATGGGCATCGACAAAGTGGTCAACTTTCCTTTTATTTCGCCTCCCGAAAGATCGGCTCTCGCGGCAGCGGAGAAGACTTTACAGATTCTCGGAGCGGTAGAGAAGAGTAGGCATGGCGAAGAGATCGGGCCTTTGACCGATTTAGGGCGCGCTATGGCGGTTTTGCCAATCAGTCCACGGCACTCGAGAATGTTGTTCGCCGCCGCTCAAAGCGGCGTGGGAGGTTGCCTCTCACCGGCGATTGCCATCGCTGCCGCGTTGAGCCTCGACAGCCCATTCCTGCGAAATAGCAGCGAAACTGTGGAAGACGACGAAGAAGAAGGAGAGGCGAAGGCGACACCCAAAGGTCCGCCACCGCACGTTCGATTTCACCACCCGGCGAGCGACGCTCTCTCGGCGGCGCAGGCGCTCTTGGCGTACGACGCCTGCAAGAGCTCGGACGCGGTGACGTTTTGCTCTACGAATAGGTTGCACGAAAAGACCATGCGAGAAATGTCCGATTTGCGGCGACAATTGAAACGGCTCGTCGTCAATCTCGCGACGACATCCAAGTTTGGCGACGACGTCTTTCCCAACGCCGCAGTGCTGAACGAACTCGACGATTCAAACCAGGCTGCTTCGTCGATGATTTCGCTTCCTCCCGGGGGCGATGTCGAGCGCACGTTGAGACAGGCGCTGTGTGCGGGTTGGGCGGATAGAATTGCCCGTCGATCAAAACACAAAGAGATGGAGCAAGCGTCTCGAGCGAACGAGAAATCGACCAAGGCGACGCGATACGTTCCGGCGCTCCTCGACGCCGCGGTGTTTCTTCATCCAACGTCTTCGTTGCATCGAAGCTCTCCGGATTACGTCGTCTACACCGACTTGCTACAAACGGACAAGCGCGCCTACATCGTCGGCGCCACCGGGATTGAGCCCGAGTGGTTGATTCAGCACTGCGACGCACTCGTGGATCAAGGCGCTATGCTCGCCGACCCGGCGCCGAGATACGTCTCGCGGGAGGACCGCGTCGTCGGTTGGACGGCGCCGAGATTCGGACCGCACCGCTGGGATTTGCCGCTGAATCCAATTGCTGTTAATGATGTGGATACCAAATGCGCCGTCTTCGCCACCGCGCTTTTGTCGGGGGCGGTGTCGCCACCTATGGCGGATTTGCGAGAGAAGCTCGCCGCCAAGCCGCTCTTGGCGTCTCGACCTGAGGGACGAGCTCAAAAGCGCGTCGTCGATTTACTCGGCGCGCTGAAACGTGTCGGTGGTGGCATTTGTACTCGGGCACAATTACGACAAATCTGGATGACTCGTGGGAACGACCGGTACTTGTACCCAGAGCTCAAGGCGTGGATGCGGGCGGGCAAAGGTTACGCGCTCGAACAGGCGTGGTTAAAAATAGTTCAGGGCGTCGTGAATTACGACGAAGGCAAGGAGCGAAAGAAGAAGAAGGGAAAGAAGTGAATAGATACATATAGAGCAGTAGAGCAGTAGGATGGTAGATCGTTTGTTGTACAACATGAAAGTGAATGAAGATTCAAAAACTTGTTCGCGCGCGCGTTTAGGGTTAGAGAATTTTCGTTTGAATCTTTCGCTGAGAGGTGGTGTTGAAATGAACACCATTTTGGTTTTTTGTTTGTTTGAGAGTGATACACCTTAGAAAGGATACGTCACCGGGCGCTTACGCGCGCTCACCTCGGATGCGGCGGGCGAGTTGGACGTCCTTCGGCATGATGGTGACGCGCTTGGCGTGGATGGCGCACAAGTTCGTGTCTTCG
>Ga0181595_10000184_pt1 | contig 66561 bp, 69 predicted proteins | sample 041ome_7_FD_145604 | JGI IMG/M metagenome (GOLD analysis project Ga0181595, IMG submission 145604) | Coastal salt marsh microbial communities from the Groves Creek Marsh, Skidaway Island, Georgia - 041401AS metaG (spades assembly) | ecosystem: Environmental > Aquatic > Marine > Intertidal zone... | reverse complement strand
CTAATCGCGGTTAAACATGTTCAGCCCTTCATGCTATCGGTTTTCAGCACTACTACGGCCTCGGCTGACTTCTGATGGCCCATCCCAACACCTTCCGATGTTAGTAGCACTTTGGCAGACCATCAGATCTCCCGGGGTAATTCGCGCGACCTTCCTGCTTATGCCTGTCGGCTCTACGTTGTAGCATTCCGTGCAAGTATTGGGCTTTAGTGATATACGCCACCTTACCCTGCTACAACGCCTAAACCGCTTCCTGTTCGTCAGGCCAGCATTTTGCTTTCAGCTTCCTTCAGATTTCACCTCACAGTGAACACCCTTGCCGTTCAGCTAACACTTCCCCTTGCCGGGTGTGTAGAGGACTTTCACCTCCGAGTCACCTGCTAACCACCACAGTCAGCAGATAGCGCCGGTCAAGGCGCTGCGCGCCATGCCCGGCGCACGCATAAAAAAACCCGCCGCAGCGGGTTTTTTATTCCTAAGCAACTAGCTTACAGAGTAATGCCTTTGACGCGGGCTTTCTCTTTAATATAACCTTCGTAGCTGTTAGCTTGACGCACAGTCGCAGAGTCACGTTTGGCTTGCTGCAATGCAGCAAAGGCTTCACGCAGTTTACCCTGGCTCAGATACGCATCTACCATGCTCATATGCACCCGACCAGCATTGCTAGATTCACGCGCTAACGAAGCTTCAAAGGCTTTGATGGCATCGTTATAACGTTGAATCGACATATATGCAAAGCCTTGGCGACGATAGGCGTCAGCTTCGTTGGTCAGCGCTGCCAGCTCACCGTAGTATTGCGCAGCTTTGCCAAACTCACGCGCCGCCTGGAAGTTAGAAGCAATGGCCGTCAGCATAGTACGATCTTTTTTGATCTTACCGCTCTTTACGTATTTTTCATAAAGAGTTGCTGCTTTGTATGGAATATTGTTATTCGCATACATTTGACCAATTAACTTTAACTCCGACTCCGATTCCAAATAGCCGTTGTTATAAGCAATTTGTAATGCGCTAAGCGACTTCTCGTAGTTTTCTACCAGAGTGTAAAAGTTACCCAGGTAAACCCAGAACTGACGTTCTTCCGGGAACAGCTGCACCATAGTCTCTACGGTTTCGACTGTCTTTGGGTAATTCTTTGACTCATACAGTGCGCCCATCTTCAACATATAATGTTGTTTATTAGGCTCTCTGGCGTAACGAATCGCATTATCAATCGGCACCAGCACTTTCTGGTAGTCCTGCAGTTGATAGTAAGCATTGGCAATACGCAGGTAGACGTCGGCATCATTTTCACCGGTAAAACGCAGCCAGGATTCATAGTTTCTGATGGCTTCCCGATGCATATTTTCCATCGATTGCAAATCAGCAACTAACTTAAGCGAGCTCGACTGGTCGGCAAAACTCAGCACATCCGGCTTAGTCGCCTGTTCCAGATATTTGATCGCCTGCTTAGGGTCTTTCTGGGCGTATAGGTTACCAATAAAACGCGCTAAGAAGGCATTATCGAAATCATTACCACCACGGATTTCCAATAGTACCTGCAGCGCTTCATCAACTTTTTCTTCGTTGTAAAGCTCAAAGGCTTTGGTAACACCACGGCCCACCCGTTCACCGGGCAGCTGTGTTTTACGGCTTTTACGCTCTTCGATACGGGCGCGGTCTGCATCAGTCAGTGTTACTTGTGCCATCGCCGGCACGGTAAAACTAACGGCCGCAGCGACCATTAATGCTGAAGTAAGCAGAGATAATTTTTTCATACCTTAGCCTCCCTGAGCCATATCTAAAGTAAAGTCCAGCTGTACCTGTTGGCCAGGCTGACGCACTGGTTTACCGTCAACAACTTTCGGGCTGTATTTCCAGCGCCGTAACGCACGAATTGCTTCACGGTCAAATACGCGGCGTGGTTCAGCTTCAATCACTTCAACCTCGTCTACGCTACCATCTTCCATAATAGTAAAACGTAATCTTACCCAACCTTGCAAACCATCACGGGCAGCCTGCACAGGGTAGCGCGGTTCAATCCGGACGATAGGTGTTGCATCACCGTCACGTAATAATGAACCCGGGTCGCCCAAACCTGTGTTAGCGCCTAAATCCAAGCCTGGCATATTGAATGATACTGCACCGGCAGTATTACTCATCTCAGGCTCCGGCTGCGGCTGCTTTGGCGGTTGCGCTGGCGGCGGCGGTGGTGGTGGCGGCGGTGGACGCCGTACCTGCGTATCTGAATCCGGCGGTGTCGTATTAATCTCGATGATAATACGCTCCTGCTCAGGAGCCCGGCGTTCGCCGCTGCCCTCAATGAGCAGCGCCATAATCAGAAACAACAGGAACGTTACCACGGCACCGATAATTAACGATGTTAGGAAACGTACCATAATTAGTTGTTCTCCCCGGCAACAGTAATTACCAGTGACGGGTCAGCTGCTTTAATCTGATCCATAACTTCCATTACTACACCGTGTTTAGCTTCCTGATCAGCCTGGATAATAATGGTATCCGTTGGTGATTCAGCTCTTAAACGTTCGATGTTTGCAGCTACCCGCTCTACGTCAACCGGACGCTTGTCCATCCATACTTCACCATTTGCACGGATTGCAATAAAGATGGTTGCACTAGGCTTCTGCGTGGCTTGAGTCGCTTCAGGTTTGTTGACGTCAATACCGGCTTCCTTCACGAATGAAGTGGTTACGATAAAGAAAATCAACATAATGAAAACGATATCCATCATCGGCGTAATGTCGATTGCGGCTTCTTCGTCTTCGCGTATACGTTTACGTGCCATACAAATTCTCTCTTAATGATGCGGTAAGTGGTCAACGAGATCTGCTTTTTCCCGTTTAACTTTCACTTCCAGCCGCGAACTGAAAAATACACCCGACAAGGCAGCAACCATACCGGCCATTGTTGGAATAGTTGCCATGGAAATACCCGCCGCCATAGTGCGTGGGTTACCGGTACCTTGGGTGGCCATAATATCGAACACCGCAATCATACCGGTTACTGTTCCAAGCAGACCCACTAAGGGGGACATCGCAACCAGTGTTTTAATCAGTAACATTCTTTGATCGAGTAGATCCTTAGCTTCAGAAATCCAGCCGTCACGGATTTTATGCGCATACCAGGAAGTCGTATCTTCCCGGGCATCCCACTTCGCAATGATTTCCGCTTTTAACTTCGGAAACACCGACGTGACATACCAGTAGCGCTCAATCATCAATACCCACATAACGAAGAGCACTATGGCGACAACGTACAGGACGTTGCCTCCCGTATGGATAAAATCCTGTACCGATTCCCACAGCCCTGCTAGCTGGAGTATCATTAGGCTTTCTCCTTCTCCGCGTGAGCAGCGATAATACCAGCGCTTTGCTCATCCAGAATTTGTAAAATTGACTTAGCACGAGACTGTACAATGCTGTGTGCGAACAGTAATGGTAAGGCACACACCAGACCCTGAGCAGTTGTTACCAGAGCAAGAGAGATTGAACCGGCCATCAGTTTCGGGTCACCAGTACCGTACAGCGTAATTTGCTGGAACGTCAGGATCATACCGATAACGGTACCTAACAGACCCATCAGCGGACCAACAGCAGCAAACAGTTTGATCAAACCAATACCACGGTCAACTTTTGGTGTTTCTCGCAGGATAGCTTCATCCAGTTTCAGTTCCAGGTTTTCCACATCAGCAGTTTTGTTGTCATGGTAAACTTTCAGGATACGACCCAGCGGGTTGTTGTCTGAAGGATTGTTCAGGTTCTTCAGCTGAGCGCGCATCTTGCCGCCAACTGCTGACAATACCAGCAACCGCTCTAATGCAATCAGTAAGCCTACAGCTAATAACGCAATGATTAAGTAACCAACGGTACCACCCTGATGGAAGTATTCCATAAAGGTTGCGCGCTGCTGGTTCAGACGTAACAGAGAGTTACCTTTGGTTGGGTCTACGTACAGGCTAGACAATTCACCTGCAGACGCGCTGTTAAAGGCGGCAACAGTGTTATGAATTTTAGACTGTGGAGCACGGCCCAGAGGTTGGATCTGGTCAGTGTCTACGTTACGGATTAAATAGTCGGTAGCAGTCGTCAGGTGGAAAGCACCAAAACGGGTTACGCGCTGAGTTGAAGTACCACCAGCCAGCTCAACCACTTCGGCATCAAACTTGGCGATCTTACCTGATTCAGTCATCTCGGTTAACATCGCTACCCACAGATCTTCCATCTGCTCTAAGGTTGGCAGTTCGGTTGCTGCAGCAACTTCGCGCAGAGACACATCACGGCCAGGGTATTGAGCGCTGATAATTGAGCTGCTAATGGCACCTACAGTTTTGTTTGCAGTCTGGCGAACCACACCGAACACTTCACCCATGGTACCTAGTGCACTTTCTAATTCCTGTTGCTTTTGTGCAATAAGAATGTCGTTTTGTGCATATTCTTGCTGTAAACGTTTACCGCGGGCTTCTTCTTCTGCCAGCTGACGTTTAGCAGTGTTTAACAGTGCTTGTTTATCAGCACGCTCTGCCAGGAAAGCACGTTCACGCTCCTGGTTGATACGGCCTTCAACGGTACGTTGCTGTTGAATTTGCTGTAATAACTGATCCAGCTTTTCAGTGTTTGCAGTCGCGTTAAAGGCTACTGAAGCAGAAAGGGTAACTGCCGCAGCGACGACTAAACTTTTAATTGCCATTTTCATCTATTCTTACTCCGCTGCGAAAAGTGGTACACGATCCATCTCAAGCGTGGCTTCACGACGTGCCATCTTGATGAAATTGCTGACCGAAGTCAGGTATGAATCAGGTAACTTATCCCAGCTGCCGCTGCTCTTGTTGTAAACCCAAGCTGAAGCGCCATCCAATGCCATTGCCATCAGTGCTAAACGACCGATATGCACGTAATCAACAGTAATTTCGCTACCACCGGTGTTCAGCGTGCCTTGGAAAGCGGCTAATTCAGTGCCGTAGCCCATTTCAATTTCATAGGCTTCCAGGATTTGGCGGAATTGCTCAGAACGTTGTACGTCTGAACGGGCCATCAGGTCACGCAGACGCTGAACACGCTCTAAACGACGCTCAGTACGCAGTGGGATGTCGGCATTAATAAACTGCTCTAACGAGTCAATCATGCGGAACATCAAAGGTACAGTGCCTTGGTTGGTTTTTTCTAAACCGTCGATTTGACGCTGGATACGGTCAATCTGACGCTGCTGGTCGGCAACCAGAGTTGCTAAGAAGTCGTTGTATACTTTCAGGTTGTCTGTCTGATCTACAACAACACGGTATTCACCCAACAGTTCCTGAGTCTGTTCGTAAATCGTGTTGATCTTTTCCTGAGATTGTACTGCCGCGCGCTGGATTTGTGCGTTGGCCTGATGCAGATCTTTTAAGTCTGCTGCTACAGCTGTGCCAGCGAAGGCAAAACTGCCCGCCAGTGCTGAGGCAACGAGGCTCATATGAATTTTTTTATTAAACATAGTTCCCAACCAATTATTGCTGATTAACGTAACCTGATGTTGTAAGGGTCGCCGTTTAACAACGACAGCAGACCCTCGTTTTGAGGGTAAACCGCCCGCATCATTACAGGTAAAACGCGGGTTGTCAACAGACACCCCGCGCTTAAAAGGCTGTAATCATGCGCCTTGAGCAGCGGTTTAGCACCAATTTTAAGCAGCGATAAACAGAATCATCATTTTGTTTATCGCCTATTAAAAACTCTGGTTATTTAATGTTCGGTGTTAACTTCCCCGAGACATATAAATCTACCATCGCATCCAATGACAACGGCTTGATTTTACTGCCTTGCCCGGCACAACCAAAGGCTTCATAACGGGCAATACAGATATCCGCCATTGCTTTTACGGATTCTTGTAAATATTTACGTGGATCAAATTCCGCCGGGTGTTTTGCCAGATAACGGCGAATCGCACCGGTAGAGGCTAAACGTAAGTCAGTATCAATATTAACTTTACGCACCCCGTATTTAATCCCTTGCTGGATTTGCTCTACCGGCACACCGTAGGTTTCCGGAATAGCACCGCCGTATTCGTTGATAACTTCTAACCAATCCTGTGGCACGGAAGACGAACCATGCATCACCAAATGTGTATCCTGGATCCGCTGATGGATAGCTTTGATGCGATCAATTGCCAGAATATCGTCTGTTGGTGGCCGACTGAACTTATAAGCACCATGAGAAGTGCCACAAGCAATGGCTAACGCATCAACCTGAGTTTCACGCACAAACTGCGCCGCTTCTTCCGGATCGGTCAACATCTGGTCATGACTGAGCTTACAATCCGCGCCAATGCCGTCTTCCTCACCCGCTTCGCCGGTTTCCAACGAGCCCAGACAACCTAATTCACCTTCAACTGACACACCACAGGCATGCGCTATTTCCACAACGCGACGCGTTACTTCGACGTTATAAGCATAGTCCATTGGCGTTTTGCCGTCTTCACCCAGTGAGCCATCCATCATTACCGAGGAAAAGCCCAGTTGAATTGAGCGCTGGCATACCGCAAGTGAAGTGCCATGATCCTGATGCATTACCACCGGGATATGCGGAAACTCCTCTACCGCAGCCAGAATTAAGTGCCGCAGGAAAGGTGCGCCAGCATATTTGCGGGCACCGGCCGACGCCTGCACAATCACCGGGCTGTTTGTTTTGTCTGCCGCCAGCATAATGGCACGCATCTGTTCAAGATTGTTTACGTTAAACGCCGGCACGCCATAACTAAATTCGGCAGCGTGATCCAACATTTGCCGTAAGGATATCAGAGCCATGAGGTCCTCTCTTTTATACTAAGGTACAGTTTCAGAATAATAGTTTTATGTCTTTTTTATGAATTTTATCGATGAAGCCGGGTTATTTTAAATTCTGCGCCCGTTCTTCCAAAATTGCCACTGCTGGTAGGGTTTTTCCTTCCAGAAATTCCAGAAATGCACCACCACCGGTCGAAATGTAGGAAATTTGCTCGGCTACACCATATTTATCAATCGCCGCCAAAGTGTCACCGCCACCGGCAATTGAAAACGCCTCGCTTTGTGCGATAGCTTCAGCCAGCGCCTTGGTACCGGCACCAAACTGGTCAAATTCAAACACACCGACCGGACCATTCCAGACAATGGTACCGGCGTTTTTCAAAATAGCCGTTAACTCAGCGATGGTGGCCGGGCCGACATCAAAAATCATATCATCAGCAGCTACGGCAGCCACACTCTTCAGCTCGGCAGGCGTATCGGCGCTAAAGGCTTTACCTGTTACCACATCGGTCGGTACCGGGATATTGCCGCCACGAGCTTTCGCCTGCGCCATCAAGCGTTGTGCTTCCGGGATCAGATCATTTTCACACAGTGATTTACCGACATTGTGGCCCTGAGCGGCAATAAAGGTATTGGCAATACCGCCGCCAACGATCAATTGGTCCACAATACCAGACAGCGATTCCAGTACGGTCAGCTTGGTAGAAACCTTCGAACCACCGACGATCGCGACCAGTGGTCGTTTTGGATTTTTTAGTGCCGCGGCTAACGCATCCAGCTCTGCGGTCAGTAATGGGCCGGCGCAAGCAATCTGAGCGTATTTGGCGACACCATGAGTTGATGCCTGAGCGCGGTGCGCTGTACCAAAGGCATCCATCACAAACACATCGCAAAGCGCGGCCAATTTTTGCGCCAGCTCATCGTTGTTTTTGCCTTCGCCTTTATTAAAGCGTACGTTTTCAAACACCACTACTTCGCCCTGCGCAACCTCAACACCCTCTAGGTAGTCTGCCACCAGCCGCACCGGTGCCGTTAACGCTTTAGCCAGATAGTCTGCTACCGGCTGCATTGATGATTCGGCGTCAAATACGCCCTCTTCCGGCCGGCCCAGATGTGACATCACCATCACTTTCGCGCCCTTGGCAAGCGCCAGCTCAATAGTAGGAATTGCGGCTTTTAAGCGCGCATCTGAGGTTACCACGCCGTCTTTAACCGGTACGTTTAAATCTTCGCGGATCAGTACACGTTTGCCGTGCAGATCTAAGTCGCTCATACGGATCACTGACATCTTTCTCTCCCTGGGATTAAACTCGAATTAAGGTTGCAATTAAAAATTTTGGCTCATCACTCTGGCAGTATCCAACATCCGGTTAGCAAAGCCCCATTCGTTATCGCACCACACCAGGCATTTCACTAATCTTTTGTGGCTGACCCGGGTTTGGCTGCCATCGACAATGCAAGAGTGCGGATCATGGTTAAAGTCGACCGACACTAATGGCGCTTCAGTGTAATCTAAAATGCCGCTCAGTGCGGTCTGACCGGCTGCACGCAATACCCGGTTAATCTCGGAGATGGTCACGTCCTGATGTAGGGTAACGCTAAGATCCATCGCCGTAACATTAATAGTGGGTACCCGCACTGCTATGGCTTCAAAACGCCCGGCCAGATGCGGCATAATCCGCTCGATCCCCAGTGCGAGCTTGGTATCCACCGGAATAATGGAGTGGCTGGCAGCGCGGGTACGGCGTAAATCCGGATGATAGGCATCAATCACCTGCTGGTCATTCATCGAGGCATGAATGGTCGTAATAGTGCCGCTTTCAACACCAAAGTGCTGATCCAGCACCTGGATCACCGGCACAATACAGTTAGTGGTACAGGAACCGGCCGATACCACCTGCATCTGCGCGTCTAACAAATGCTGATTAATGCCGTAAATCACTGTGGCATCGATATCGGCGTCCGCCGGCTGCGAAAATAATACTTTTTTGGCACCGGCCTGCAAATGCCAGTTAGCGTGCTCCCGGCTGTGAAAAACACCAGTACACTCCAGCACAATATCCACCCCAAGCTCGCGCCAGGGTAACGCCAGCGGATCGGGTTCGTTAAAGAGTGCAATCTTGTCGCCGGCGACACTTAACCCGCCCGGGATCGCCGCAACCGGATAGCGAAAACGGCCATGGGCACTGTCGTAACGTAGCAGATGCGCCACACCTTCGGCTTGTGCCAGCTCATTAATCGCCACCACCTGCAACTGCTGTTGCCAGCCGTTTTCATAAATGGCGCGCAAAATGTTGCGACCGATACGGCCAAAGCCGTTTATTGCCAGTTTAATTGTCATAAGCTCAGCATGAAAAACGGGCCCGGTGAGGGCCCGTTACAAAACCAGAATTACGCCAGCAAAGTTCTGGCAGTCGCCAGCACGTTAGCGGCAGTAATACCAAAGTGTTCAAATAGCTGCTCAGCGGGTGCCGACTCACCAAAAGTCTGCATACCAATCACAGCGCCATTTAAACCGACATATTTATACCAGGTATCCATAATACCGGCTTCCACCGCAATCCGCTTGCTGACACTGGCTGGCAGCACGGCTTCACGGTAACTGGCGTCCTGTTGCTCAAACACATCAGTCGATGGCATCGATACGACGCGCACTGCTTTACCCTCGGCTTGCAGCGTTTTGGCGGCCTGCATCGTCAGTTCAACTTCAGAGCCGGTAGCAATAATAATCAGCTCAGGCGTCGCAGCAGTGTCGAGCAGCACATAGCCGCCGCGTTTAATCGCGGCTAATTGTTCTGCAGTACGCGGCTGCTGTACCAGGTTCTGGCGGGTAAAGATCAGCGAACTTGGGCCATCCTGGCGTTCAATCGCTTGCTGCCAGGCCACCGCTGACTCCACCTGATCGCAAGGGCGCCAGTTCATCAGATTCGGGGTGACTCGTAAGCTGGCCAGCTGCTCTACCGGCTGATGCGTTGGGCCATCTTCACCCAAACCGATGGAATCGTGAGTATAAACAAAGATCACTCTTTGCTTCATCAGGGCGGCCATCCGCACGGCATTTCGGGCATATTCCATAAACATCAGGAAGGTCGCGCCGTAAGGGACAAAGCCACCGTGCAGCGCGATACCATTCATCATGGCAGACATGCCAAATTCACGCACTCCGTAGTAAACATAGTTACCGGCAGCATCGTCTCGGGTTAGCGGCTTGGAGCCAGACCAAATGGTCAGGTTGGAGCCGGCTAAATCAGCAGAGCCCCCCATAAATTCCGGTAACAGCGGGCCAAAGGCATTCAGCGCATTTTGTGAGGCCTTACGGGTGGCGATGGTCGCCGGGTTAGCTTGTAATTGCTCGATATACGCCTGACTTTGCGCTGCCCAATCCGCAGGTAAGGTACCGGCATGGCGACGCTCAAACTCGGCGGCCAGTTCCGGATAAGCTTTTTCGTATTCGGCAAAGCGCTGTTGCCAGCTTTGTTCTGCTGCCGCGCCAGTCGCCTTGGCATCCCAATCAGCATAGATATCTGCCGGGATTTCAAAGGGGGCGTAGGGCCATTGTAAAAATTCGCGGGCAGCGGCAATTTCCGCTTCACCCAGCGGTGCACCATGGCAGTCATGGCTGCCACCTTTATTCGGTGCGCCATAACCGATCACGGTCTTGGTACAGATCAGTGTCGGTTTGTCGGTCACGGCGCGTGCCTGTTCAATCGCCGCTTTAATCGCCTCTGGATTATGGCCATCAACATTGGCCACCACATGCCAGCCGTAGGCTTCAAAGCGCGCCGGGGTATTATCGGTAAACCAGCCTTCAACATGGCCATCAATCGAAATACCGTTATCATCCCAGAACGCAATCAGCTTACCCAGGCCAAGAGTACCGGCCAAGGAACAGGCTTCGTGCGAAATCCCTTCCATTAAACAGCCGTCGCCCAGGAACACATAAGTATAGTGGTCAACAATATCAAAACCGGGGCGGTTAAACTGCGCCGCCAGCGCTTTTTCGGCCAGCGCCATGCCCACGGCATTGGTAATACCCTGCCCCAGCGGCCCTGTGGTGGTTTCAACACCGGGTGCATAGCCAAATTCAGGGTGACCCGGGGTTTTCGAGTGCAGCTGGCGGAATTGCTTTAAATCTTCTATCGATAAGTCATACCCGGTCAGATGTAATAAAGAGTAAATCAGCATCGAACCGTGACCATTCGACAGAACAAAGCGGTCCCGGTCGGCCCAGCCCGGGTTTTGCGGGTTATGTTTCAGATAGTCACGCCATAACACTTCGGCAATATCGGCCATCCCCATAGGGGCGCCCGGGTGGCCAGATTTAGCTTTTTGCACCGCGTCCATACTTAAGGCACGGATGGCATTGGCGAGTTGTTTACGAGATGGCATGCAGACTCCTGACAAATTGCGCTGATTATTCAGACTTGAGGTTTGCAGTGTAACCCGACACAGGCTGTTACCAAAATGATTACTGTGGGGGGTTAGATGGCCGTATTTTCACCCAGCCGCCGCCAGATGGCAAATGATTATCTGTGGCCTTTTTTGCAGCGCGGTGATCTGGCGGCTGACGTTTACGTAATTTCCGGCATGAAAGACGTCTGGGCGTAAATTTTACTGGTAATCGCCGGGGGCTTTCACTAAAATAAGCGGCTATTTTTTTGGCGCCTGCCGGCTAAACTGAACTGGCAACAGCTGCGCCTGCTTAATCTCAGCGCTGTGACGGTGTCACGGCGCTTTATGTATTAACTAACGTGGTGGAAACTAACAGATGGCACAACATATTTTCACGTCTGAGTCTGTATCTGAAGGGCATCCGGATAAAATCGCTGATCAGATTTCCGATGCGGTACTGGATGCGATCCTGGAACAAGACAGCAAGGCGCGTGTTGCCTGTGAGACCTTCGTTAAAACAGGTATGGTGTTAGTCGGTGGCGAAATCACGACTTCTGCCTGGGTTGATATCGAAGAGCTGGTACGCAAAACCGTACGTGAAATTGGCTACACTCATTCTGATATGGGTTTTGATGCCGACTCTTGCGCTGTATTAAATGCAATTGGTAAACAATCACCGGACATTAATCAGGGTGTCGATAAAGCTGACCCGCGCGAGCAAGGCGCGGGTGACCAGGGTTTAATGTTTGGCTACGCCAGTAACGAAACCGACGTGCTGATGCCAGCGCCTATTACCTATTCACACCGCTTGGTACAGCGTCAGGCCCAGGCGCGTAAAGACGGTACCCTGCCGTGGTTACGCCCGGATGCCAAGTCGCAGTTAAGCTTTATTTACGAAGATGGTAAGCCGGTCGGTATCGATGCCGTAGTATTATCTACCCAGCACTGTGACACCATCAGCACGGCTGATCTGCGTGAAGCGGTAATGGAAGAAATCATTAAGCCAGTATTGCCGGCGGAGTGGTTAAGCAGCAAAACCAAGTTCTTTATCAACCCAACCGGCCGCTTCGTGATCGGCGGCCCTATGGGTGACTGTGGTTTAACCGGCCGCAAGATTATCGTAGATAGCTACGGTGGCATGGCACGGCATGGTGGTGGGGCTTTCTCTGGTAAAGATCCATCAAAGGTTGACCGCTCAGCGGCGTACGCCGCCCGCTATGTCGCGAAAAACCTGGTTGCGGCTGGCCTGGCTGAGCGCCTGGAGCTGCAGGTATCCTATGCTATTGGTGTTGCCGAACCCACTTCAATTAGCCTGGAAACCTTTGGTACCAGCAAACTGAGTGAAGACGAGCTGATCAAACTGGTACGTGAGCATTTCGACCTGCGTCCTTATGGCCTGATCCAAATGTTGGATCTGGAGCGGCCAATCTATCAGCCTACCGCGGCTTACGGTCACTTCGGCCGTAACGAGTTCCCGTGGGAGCAAACCGATAAAGCTGAGCTGTTACGTCAGTACGCCAAATAACCGATAGCGGGTTAAATGCCGTAAAAAGGAGAGGTGACTCTCCTTTTTTGTTTTAATTTGCTGCCACAACCGATTTGCCGCTTACCCGAAGCGCGCTTTTGTGTATTATTAGGGCGTTTTAGCCTCCAGGGTCTGATTGCTGCTGGCAATCACACAATAAAAAAGCAAGAAAAAGGAACTGCTATGTCAGAACAAACCGCCGCCGTGAAAAACGGCTGGATGAACCGTGCGCTCAATACCATTGAGGTGATCGGGAATAAATTACCCGATCCGGCCGTGCTCTTTGCACTGTTAATGGTTATCGTCTGGGGCCTGTCCTGGTTATTTTCCGGGATGACCTTTACTGAAATTGACCCGAGAAGCGGCCAACAGGTACAAATCGTCAACTTGCTGTCGGGTGATGCCTTAACCTTATTCGCCTCCAATATCGTAACGACCTTTGTTAACTTTCCACCACTGGGTGTGGTGCTGGTTGCGATGTTAGGTTTAGGGGTAGCGGAATATACTGGCTTTATTAATGCCGGCTTACGCTCTATCCTGGCCGTGACACCAAAGATGTTATTAACCCCAGTGTTAATTGCTGTGGGTGTCCTAAGCCATGTGGCGGTAGATGCCGGCTATGTGCTGGTGATTCCGCTGGGTGCGGTGATTTTCTATGCTGCGGGCCGCCATCCACTGGCCGGTATCGCCGCAGCCTTTGCCGGTGTCTCCGGTGGTTTCTCGGCCACTTTCTTTGTGCCCTCCAGCCTGGACCCATTACTGGCCGGTATGACGCAGGTTTCAGCCCAGCTGCTGGACCCAACGGTAACCATTAACCCGTTAAATAACTATATCTTTACCACCGCTTCTACCTTCCTGATTGTGTTAGTGGGCTGGTTTTTAACGGATAAAGTGATTGAACCGCGCTTACAAGCCACTAAGATTGATGGTGATACCTCACAGATGGTGAAGATGGATGCATTAAGCGCCCAAGAGCGTAAAGGCCTGCGTGCTGCTGTAGTGTCAATGTTTGTGGTTGCCGCCCTGCTGGCACTGAGTATTGTGCTGCCAACCGTTACGCCCTGGGCCGCCCCGGCTGAGCAAGTTGTCGCGGGTATGAACCCGTTACTGGTTGCTGCCTCGCCACTAATGAAATCGATTGTAACGCTGATTTTTGTGTTCTTCCTGGTACCGGGTATCGTTTATGGTTATGTTGCCGGTACAGTGCAAACTCACCGCGATGTGATCAAAGGCATGAGCAATGCTATGAGTGGTATGGGCTACTACATCGTGATGGCGTTCTTCTGTGCGCTGTTTCTGTATGCCTTTAACCAGTCGAATCTGGGGGTATTACTGGCGTTAAAAGGCGCCAATGCGTTAAAAGCCATGGGACTGCCACTGGCAATGACATTGGTAGGTATCGTGTTTTTATCCGGTTTAGTTAACCTGGTTGTCGGCTCTGCTTCTGCCAAATGGGCTCTGATTGGCGCTATCATGGTACCGATGCTGATGGAACTGGGCATTTCACCGGATCTGACCCAGGCAGCCTACCGCGTTGGTGACTCTTCGACCAATATTATCACCCCGCTGCTGCCGTACTTTCCTCTTATCGTTGTGTTCTGTCAAAAGTATGTGAAGAGCAGCGGCATTGGTACCTTGGTAGCGTTAATGCTGCCCTACTCTATTGCGATGCTGGTACTCTGGACCGCCTTCCTGCTTGGCTTCTGGGCACTGGATATTCCGCTGGGCTTAGGTGCCTCATACGAGTATATTCCTAACCGCTAAGCAACACGCGTTTTGACTAAGGCCCTGCGGGGCCTTTTTTTATCGATTAGCGCCGGGTTAAGACAAAACACTGTTAATATTAGCCTCAGGCTTTTTTCAGTTAAACAGAACGACAAGATGCGAACAATACGAATCTACCAGCCATCAGACTTAGCAATAGGGGCTAGGCTTGCCCTAAGCGACGATGCAGCCAACCACGTCGGCCGGGTGCTGCGAATGCAAGCGGGACAGCCGTTACAATTGTTTAATGGCGATGGTAAAAATTATGCCGCCACCATCAGCGAAGTCGGCAAGAAGCAGCTATGGGTCACTATCGACAGCAGCAGCGACAATCCGGTCGAATCCCCGCTGCGTATCCACTTAGGTCAGGGCATTTCCCGTGGTGATCGGATGGATTTCGCCATTCAAAAGGCGGTAGAGCTTGGTGTGACCGAAATCACCCCGCTGTTTACCGAGCGCTGCGGCGTCAAACTGGATGCCGAGCGTTTGGCGAAACGTACCGAGCAGTGGCAAAAGATTGCGATCAGCGCCTGCGAGCAAAGCGGACGCAGTGTGGTGCCAACTGTGCATACTGCGGTTAGTCTGCAGCAATGGCTGGCCACCCCAACAAAAGCTTTACGCCTGACCTTGGATCCGCGCGCTGCCGCCACCATAAAGACCGTTAGTCCGGCCAGTGAGATTCAGCTGGTGATAGGCCCGGAAGGTGGCTTCACCGATACTGAAGTCAGCCAGACCGCAGCGGCCGGTTTTACCGGTATTACGCTAGGCCCGAGAATTTTGCGCACTGAAACCGCAGCCCTGACAGCGATCAGTGCCCTGCAACTGCAATTTGGCGATCTCGCCTGAGGATAAGCATGACAGCAATTAAACTTGGCATCGTGATGGACCCGATTGCGGACATCAATATCAAAAAAGACTCCAGCTTTGCCATGCTGCTGGAAGCGCAGCGCCGCGGCTATGAAATTCACTATATGGAAATGGCGGATCTGTATTTACTGCAAGGTCAGGCCCGCGCCCGTACGCGCGTACTGAGCGTTGAACCCAACCCGGAACGCTGGTATCACTTTGGTAGCGAGCAGGATCTGGCGCTGAGCGAGCTCAACGTGATTCTGATGCGCAAAGATCCGCCCTTTGATACCGAATATATCTATGCAACCTATATGCTGGAGCGCGCCGAGGATGCCGGCACGCTGATTGTCAATAAGCCGCAAAGCCTGCGCGATGCCAACGAAAAGCTCTATACCAGCTGGTTTAGTCAGTTTACGCCAAAAACCCTGGTTAGCCGCGATCCGAAGCGCTTAAAAGCCTTCTATCAGCAAGAGCAGGACGTGATTTTAAAACCACTGGATGGCATGGGTGGCGCCTCGATCTTCCGCTTAAAACCTGAAGATCCGAATGTCAGTGTCATTTTAGAAACACTCACCGCCCATGGCAGTCAGTATGCGATGGCGCAGCGCTATATTCCGGAAATTGTCGATGGCGATAAACGAATCTTAGTGGTTGACGGCGAACCTGTGCCATACTGCTTAGCACGGATCCCCGCTTCGGGTGAAACCCGCGGTAATTTAGCCGCCGGCGGTCGTGGTGAAGCCCGTCCGCTGTCAGACAGCGACTGGGCCATTGCCAAAGCCATAGGCCCAACCTTAAAGGCCAAAGGTTTAATCTTCGTCGGTCTGGACGTGATCGGTGACAAACTGACCGAAATTAATGTCACCAGCCCGACCTGTATCCGGGAAATCGAAGCCGCCTTCCCGATCAGTATTACCGGTATGTTATTTGATGCTATCGAGCGTCGCCTGGCAACAGGTTCGTAGTGAGTTGGTCGCACCACAGGTTGATCAAGGAGAACAGTATGCAAGGTTTCCAGAATCATTTTTTAATCGCGATGCCATCACTGGACGATCCGATGTTCAAACGCAGTGTGACTTACCTGTGTGAGCATAACGAAGAAGGCGCCATGGGCATAGTGATCAATCATCCGATGAATGTGTCACTGGCTGAGCTGTTAGAGCAGCTGGAAATCAGCTACGACGCCAAGAGTCCGGTGGCACAGGCCAAGGTGGTTGCGGGCGGGCCGGTACAGCATGACCGTGGTTTTGTCTTGCATACCGCCAAGCCTGGTTATCACAGCAGTTTACAGCTGGAAAATGGTTTGATGGTTACCACCTCGAAGGATATTTTGCAGGATCTGACCACCGAGCAGGCGCCGGAGAAATTCTTACTGGCGCTGGGCTACGCTGGCTGGACTGCCGGCCAGTTGGAGCAGGAAATCGCCGATAACAGCTGGTTAGTGATCCCGGCTGACAACCGCATTATTTTTGATCTCAGCCATGCCGAGAAATGGCAAAAAGCTACGGCCAGTATCGGTATTCAACCGTGGCAACTGACCGGTGAGGCAGGACACGCCTGATGACCGCCCGCACTATTTTATGTTTTGATTATGGTACAAAAAGCATCGGCGTGGCCGTAGGCTCAGAGCTTACTGGCAGCGCCACCTTGCTCGCGGCGTTAAAAGCCAAAGACGGCATCCCGGATTGGCAGCAAATTGAACGCTTAATTCAGGAATGGCAACCACAGCTATTGTTAGTCGGCTTGCCACTGAATATGGACGGCAGCGAGCAGGAATTTACCGCCCGTACCCGCAAATTTGCCAACCGCTTGCATGGCCGCTTTGGTTTACCTATTGCTTATCATGATGAGCGTTTATCCACCGCCGATGCGCGTAGCCGTTTATTTGCCGAGGGCGGCTATCGCAATTTAAGCAAAGATAAGGTGGATAGCCTGTCGGCGCAGATTATTTTTGAAGGCTGGTATGAACAACAAGGCTAAACCGGCGTTAGCGCCGGGTTATTATCAGCATTATAAAGGCGCTTATTATCAGTTGCTGGACCTGGCCAGGCACAGTGAAACTGAGGAATGGCTGGCGATCTATCGGGCACTGTATGCTGACTTTGGCCTTTGGGCCCGCCCTGCCACCATGTTTGCCGAAAACGTTGAAATTGCCGGTGAGCTGATCCCACGTTTTCAATATATAGGCACTGAGCCGCCGGCAGGTTTAACCCTGCCAGTTGCCGATTAGGCCGCCAGCATTAGCCTTGCTGCTGCCGGTACCACTCGCCTAAAATCAGGCTGGCCGCAACACTGACATTTAGTGACTCTACCTTGCCCGAGCCCGGAATTTGCAGCGCAATATCGGCACTCTTGGCCACATTTTTCGATACGCCAAACATCTCCTCACCAAATACAATGACCACTTTGGCTGGCAAGGCCGTGTTATAAAGTGAACTGCCGCCGTGGCTGGACGTGGTAATCAGCGTATAGCCCGCGTCTTTACAAAGCTTAAGCGCCAGCGGCAAATCATCACATGCCAGGCCATCGACAAACTCACCACCGCCTTCAGCGGTACGTAAAGCGGCACCGGATTGTAATAACTGCGGCTCGCGCATAATAATGCCGTTTACGCCAAAGTGGGCGCAGCTACGGGTAATAGCACCCAGATTATGCGGATTGCCGACCCCATCCAGTGCCAGTAAACAATCCAGTTTACGCTTTTGCCGCAAATACAGTGCCAGGCTGGTGATCGGCTTGCGTTTCACCAATAATACGATGCCACCATGGTGCTGACTGCCGGCCACTTTTTCCAGCTCAGTATCATCCACCAGATGATAGGCTCGCTTTTGCTGCGCCAGATATTTCATTAAGTCTGCAAACCGGGGCGCTAACTCGCTGTTGATATAAAGCCGGATAATCGACTCCGGGCGCTGGCGGAATAACTCGCGACAGGCATTTTCGCCATACACCTTGGCTTCCTCCTGCCGCGGCGCCTTTGCTGTTTCTTTGGCAGCCACTTTTGGCGAATTTACCCCAACCGTAGCGCTCTGGCTAACTGCGGCTTTCGCTTTTGTCTGGCGCTGCCAGGGCTTTTGCAGTGGGTCGCGGCTTTTGGCGGCGGATGATTTTTTGTTGCTGGCAGACATGCGGTGTCCTGACGGGTTAACTAAGCTTAAGACCGGCCGCTATGATACTTGTTTTTTTACGCTAACGCAGTATCCTTGCCAGCCTGAACCCGATCTAAGGTTAATGCATGCTCAGTTACCGCCACAGTTTTCATGCCGGCAATCATGCCGATGTGTTAAAACATCTGACCGAAGTTGCCATTCTGGATTACCTGCTGCAAAAAGATAAGCCCTTGTGCTATCACGATACCCATGCCGGTGCCGGCCTGTACAGCTTGCAAAGCAGCCAGGCACAGAAAACCGCCGAATATACTGAGGGTATCGGCAAGCTGTGGCTCTATCAGCCGCAAAGCCCGTTACTTGGCAAATATCTGGATGTCGTAAAGCAGTTAAACCCGGATGGCGAACTCAATTTTTATCCCGGCTCACCCAAGATTGCCGCCATGCTGCTGCGCGCCGGCGATCAGCTGCAGGCCACCGAGCTGCATCCAAGTGATTTTCCGCTGCTGCAAAGCCAGTTTTTACAGCGCCGTTTAACGCGGATTGAGAATATTGATGCCTTCGCCGGTATTAAGGCGATGCTGCCACCTTTAGTTAAACGCGGCCTGGTATTAATTGACCCGCCCTATGAGCTGAAAACCGAATATCAGGATCTGATTAAAGGCCTGCAGGAAGCCTATAAACGCTTCCCACAAGCAACCTATGCGATCTGGTATCCGGTGATTGAGCGCCATAGTATCGAACAGTTTATCGCGGCCATTGTCGCCACCGGCATTAAGAATCAGCTACGGATTGAATTTAACCTGCATGCCGACAGCCCGGGCCATGGTATGACCGGTAGCGGTATGCTGGTGATTAATCCGCCCTATACCCTGGCGCAAAGTCTGGCGCCGGCACTTTCCGAAGTGCAGCAACAGCTGGGCAACCCAGCCAGTCATTATCAGATTATGCAACTTGTTGGAGAATAACCATGCGCCTGGCGCTTACCCTTTTATTGTTAACCCTGAGTAGCTATAGCTATGGCTTTGGCCGCACCGGTCATGCCATGGTGTGTGATATGGCGTTGCAGCTGTTGTCCGCTAAGGCACAGCAGCACGTCGCCAGCCTGGTTGAAGCCTCGCCGCACCATGAGTTTGGTGCCGCCTGTGCCTGGCCGGATGAAGTGCGCAGCCAGGAGGAGTTTCGTTGGACGGCACCGCACCACTACGTCAATATGCCACGCGGCGAAAAACAGGTGAAGGCCGAATATTGCCCGGAGCATGGCTGCATTTTATCGGCGATTAGCATGATGCAACAGCGCCTGAGCGCCGATAGCAGCGACTGGCAAGCACTGCTTTTTTTAGCACATCACCTGGGTGATCTGCATCAGCCATTGCATGTCAGCTATGCTGATGACCTTGGCGGCAACCGCACTGCCGTCTACTTCTACAGCCATGAACAGCCAACCAATCTGCATGGCGTCTGGGACGGCAATATGCTGACGAAGCTCGGTTATGATGAGGATTTTCTGCTGCAGGAGCAGTTATTTGAACAAATTAGCGCTGAGCAGCGCGCCAGCTGGCAACAGGGTGAGGTACTGGATTGGGCCAATGAGTCAGCGGCCATTACCTATGATATTTATCAACACTACCGGCCCGGGATGTTGATTGACGATGCCTATCTGGAACAATACCAGGGGGTGCTGCTAACCCGCTTGCAGCAGGCAGCAGTGCGCTTGGCGTTGGTGTTGGAGCAGTTGCTCGGTGAATAAACTTAGGGTATCTGACCCCGAACCTCGGTTCGGGGTCAGATACCTAAAGTCGCTGTTAGCGGATCCAGCCTTTACTGATTTGCCGGAATAACTCGGTGCCGGCGCGTTCCAGCCATTCAAAGGCAACCATCTCACGACTCACCAATACTGCACCCGCCTGCTGCATCCGGTTTAACCCTAGCTGCTTGTTTTCAGCCGTACGGGAGCCTACCGCATCCGTCACCACAAATACCTGATAGCCCGCCGCCAGCAAATCCATAACAGTTTGCAGCACGCAGACATGGGTTTCGGTGCCTATTACCACCACCTGACGGCGACCACTCTCTGCCAGGCGCTGTTGAATATGGGCTTCGCGATAAGCACTGAAATGAATTTTCTCCAGCACCGCATCCGGGGTCAGCCATTCCAGTATCGAGGGCAAGCTATGTCCGAGGCCTTTTGGATAATGCTCAGTTGCCAGTACCGGCACCTGACATAAACCCGCTACCTGTAACAGCCAAATCGCGGCACGCTCAACTTCATCAGTCAAGTCGATGGCAGGAGCCAGTTTGGTTTGTAAATCGATCACCAGTAGCTGGCTTTGTCCGGCGTTAAGTAACATTAAGTACTCCTGAACTGATTCGGCTGACTTAAAACAGCTAACTTAAAACTGACCGCGCCATAACGCATGACACAGGCTTTCATCTTTGTCCCGGCTTAACAAAATACGTGCCAGTACGCGGTCTGGCGCACCAGCTTCACCCGCTAAACCAATTTGTGCTTCATAGTGCAGCTCAGGATCCAGCTGCCCGGCCGCAAGCTCTTCCCAACCTTCACCTGGCGGTACTAAATCAACATAACTTTGGCTTTCGTAATGTTGCTGATAGGCCTGATAGTCAGTACTGCTCAGATTATCAACAGCTAGCTCTTCAAAAATCGCAAAGGCATGGTCACAGAGTTCGTCCAGTGACCAGAGTTCTACATCGTGCATCTTATTCTCCTGCATAATCTGTCGCAGTATAACACTGCTCTGACAGACGGGCAGCTTTTGCTGCTAAAGAGCGCATTATGCAAACGGCAATCAGTGTATAATCATCGGCATAAAAATTTCAGGCTCTGCCCGTTAATCTCGTCCATAGGCAGATCCGCTTACAGGTTTGGTTATGTATCTTTGTCCACTTTGTCAGGCGCCCCTTACCCAAGAAGCACAGCAGTACCGCTGCCCGCAGCGCCATAGCTTTGACGTGGCCCGCGAGGGCTATGTAAATTTGCTGCCGGTACAGCAAAAGAAATCCAAAGATCCGGGTGATAATCAGCTGATGATGCAAGCGAGGCGGCATTTTTTGCAAGCTGGCTGGTATCAACCGGTAGTCAGTGCTCTGCTCGAACAACTTGCCGTCTTGCCGGTTACCAGGCTATTAGATTTGGGCTGCGGTGAAGGTTATTACAGTGGGCAAATTCAGCAAGCACGACCTGAATTACAACTTTATGGCGTAGATATTTCTAAAGCGGCGATTAAAGCTGCTGCCCGGCAATATCCGGCGATCCGGTTTGCTGTGGCCAGCAGTTATCAGCTGCCTTTCGCAGCAGCCAGCTTTGATGCCATCCTGCGAGTCTATGCGCCGTCACTGGATGTGGAGTTGTGTCGGGTACTCGCCGATGGCGGCGTGTTGCTAAGTGTTAGCCCGGCACCGGAACATTTACAGCAAATTAAAGCTGCTTTGTATCCGCAGGTGCGGTTACACAGTGACGATATTATCGCCATCAGTGGCTTAAAGCATATCAAACGGCAGCGGCTAAGCTTTCAGTTACAACTGCCGGCCGATGATTTACGGGCGCTGATTACGATGGTGCCGCTGGGCTGGAAATTTAACCCGGAAACCCTGGCTGCCTTTATCGCCACTAAACCGGCGGTACAATGCGATTTCTACCTGGATCTGTATCAAAGGTGATATCGCTTCACAGACGGGCGATACCAAACCAACAGCAGATTTAGCAATCTGCTGTTTTTGTCTTGGCGGCCGGTAATTTACAGCCAGCCAGCATCGCAGCGCGATCCTGCTGCTGTAGTGCGGTAAACATCGTTGACCAGAAATGCGTACTAAGTTCGGCCAGTACATTAGATTCGGCATTTAGCAGGATCACCAGACCTAACTCCCGTTCTTTCGAGTAAGCGACTTCCGCCCGAAAACCCTGTACCCAGCCACCATGATAAACCAGTTGTTCCTGGCCAAACTGATAAACCCGCCACCCCAGAGCGTAATGGGCATCTTTGATATGGTCACGCCACATTCTACGCCGTAAGTCGCGCACTGTACGCACCCGCTTATTGGTAATTTCCGCTAACTGTGGCTCGGATAACACATCGGGATTGTAACCTAGTTGTGCGATTAGCCAGTATCCCAAATCCACCGCGCTGGCATTCACCCCGGCTGCCGGTGCATAACGGTAATAACTTTCACTTACCGAGCGGGCATGCCATTTACCTCTGGCTTTTACATGGGGTGCAGCGCGATTGGGGCTATTTAAATAGGCTTCAAGACCAACGGAAGCCGTCGGCATCTTTAACGGTTCAAAGATATTACGCCGCAACAAGGTGGCATAGTCTTGTGAGGTGGTTTGTTGCAGTACCGGTTCAATCAGGCTAAACAACACATTCTGATAACCATAGCATTGTCCCGGGTTACACAGCGGATCCAACTTTTTAAAATGCGGAATAATCCGCTCCGGCTCAAAATTAGCCTCGATAAGATTGTCATAAGCATTAGCAATGACCCCGGTGCTCTGCGCCAGTAAATGCTCAACCTTGAGTTTGTTGTTGTAGGAGCGGGTTTTAAAACTAAATTCCGGGACATAGCGCACTACCGGATCGTCCCAGCGAAAATGCCCCTGCGCCGCCATAATGCTCGCCAAACCACCGGCAAAGGTTTTCGAGACCGAGGCGATTCTAAATACCGTGTAAGCATCAACTGGCAGCTTGGAGCCAACCTCGCGCACGCCATAACCTTTGGCCGCAACAATCTGGTTTTTATAAACAATAGCGTAGGATGCACCAGGGATCCCCTGCTCTTGCATTTGCTGCTGGAAATATTGGTCAAAACTCTGCACCAGCTCAGCCGGTGCCTCGGCTTTAGCCGCAGCCGTCGCGAACAACAATCCCAGTATCAGTAAAAGTCTGGACAACATTATCAAACCTTCAGTTTTGGCATGGCGTTAGCCTTTGCCTTACATCTTAACAACTGAGCGCAGCCTGACGCCAGTGCAAGGCGTAATTCTTTTAAAGTAACGCCAGAACCAGCAGCCGGATCCAAATAACCCATAACACGACACAACCGAGTAAAAATACCCGAAAACGTTGGCGTAAAATATTACGGCCAATGTGGATCCAGCTATGCCAGATCCGCAGCACCACGAAGGCGGCACCCAACAACAGAAAGGTCAGATCGGCCAAGCCCAGTTGCAGGGTAAACACCACACTGAACAAATACAGCATCGGCATTTGGAATTGGTTGTCGAAATTTCGGCTGGTGGCAATCACCTGCTCATTGGCGCCCCGTAAATCCATAGTCTGAAAGGCCGTAATGCTGATTTCCTTATTTTTCGCGGCGCGGATCCGACGCCGGCCCATTAAAATCATCACGACACTGGTTAAAAGTATCTGCACAAATACCGGTAGTAACAGCCATTTTTCCATTTTAATCGTCTCGTTTTCAGTAACATCCGACCAGTATGCCTGTATTGTAAGACCGCACCAAGGGTGATATCGAAACTTTTTTTCTGCACCTGCTACCTAGGGCGTGTTGACGTTTGCTGCTTGTTTTTGCAGCCGTTTGGCTGGTGTTTATACAAGGCAGAGCTTGTGATGTGTAGTTATTCTACATGAACAAGCGATAACGCAGTAGAAACGCCAGCCAAACGCTGCCCGAAGGGTTCGCGCTGGCGGCGCTTTGCTCTTTGGCACTCGTCACTTATTTAGAATAACTAAACTGCGCTCCTCGTTTCGCGATCAAAGCGCCGCCAGTGCGAACAAAATCTAAGCAGCAAACGTCAACACGCCCTAAGCTTGCGGTATAATAAAACCCGGCGTCGCACTTGGCGCAAGTTATGAGGTGTGGATGGAAAAATTAAATGCGGTGATGTTAATCAAAGCGCTGGCCAGCGAACAGGATGGTTTGTGTTTAGTCCGGCAGTTGGTGCAGTGGTTGTCTTACCCCCGTTTTAGCTTCGAGCGCCGCAAACGCAACCAGAAGTTACTGGAGGCGCTGCCTCTTCACAAAGCTGAATGTGCCAAGATTGCCGACACCATCTTACATTGGCTAACCCAGGTTCATCTGTACCCTGCTTTAGTGAGTTTGGGTGTGTTTTCCCGCCGTGGATTTTTTCGGGAACTCTCCGGCCGGTTGTATGAAAAAATTAACCCGGCACCACGCGACCTGAGCGAATTAAAAGATGTGTTAGCTGAGCTTTATAAAGAAATCCGCCATGATGACGATGACGATCCCGCCGCAGCGGCATTATTCCGGCAGTTAACCGAGTTATTGCTGGCCCATGCCAGCACAGCACAACTGCAAAAACTGGATGCGCATTTACATGAAGAGTCGTTGTGTGCGCTGGAAATGCTGAGTGTCTGGATCGCCGCTGAGGAAATGGAACCTGACTTAATGCGGTTAGATAAACGGTTGAATAATATCGATTCGGCTTTTATTGCACTGCACCGTGAACTGACGCAACTGGTTACACATTGCCGGCAGCGCCTGCAGGATACAAGGTTGCCAGCTTATGACGTCGCACACTATCAGGTCATGCTGGAACAATGTCATGAGCAGGTTGACCGCTTACGCCGACGCGCTGGGGCTGCAGGCAGCACCATTGCCGTAGCACATTTACTGGAGCGGTTGGAACAAACGCTGGAGCGCATTGACCAGCTGGTCGAGTTGGTCAGATGCGAAGACCCAGCCAACCTGCGAGCGCAAAGCCTGCAACTGACCGAGCAATTGCTGGATATCAGCCGGGACAATAGCAGTGTGCGGGCACTGTGGCGCAGCAGTACGCAGCTCTTATCAAAGAGTATTAGCGTCAATAAAAGCAGCCATGGCGAACACTATATTGCCCGCGACAAAAGTCAGTATTTGCGTTTATTCGCGTCGGCAGCCGGGGCCGGCGTGATTATCGCCAGTATGGCGCTGCTAAAAATTTATATTGAACGCCAGGAACTGTCACCGTTCGCTAATGCGTTATTGGTCAGCCTGAATTATGGCTTAGGTTTTGTGCTGATCCATATGTTGGGTTTAACGGTCGCGACCAAGCAACCGGCAATGACGGCGGCCAGTTTTGCGGCTGAAGTCGAGAAAGGCGAAAACGGCCGGGCGGCTCACAAAAAGCTGGCGAACCTGTTATTAGATGTAAACCGCTCCCAATGGGCGGCCGTCTGGGGCAACGTCAGTATCGCGGTATTAACCGCATCCATTATTGCCCTAAGCTATGCGTTGTGGGTCCAGCAACCGCTACTGAGCAGCAGTGAAGTGAACTATCAATTACAGGCTGTATCGCCCTGGCATGGTTCACTGTTTTTTGCCGCCATTGCCGGCGTTTGGCTGTTTTGTTCCGGGATTATTGCCGGTTTTTTTGAAAACCGGGCCAACTACCTCGATTTGCGGCAACGCTTATTTCACCACCCGTTGTTACGTAAAATATTACCGGAACGCCCCCGCCGCGCTGTGGCCGATTACTGGCACGATAATTACGGCCCCATCGCCGGTAATTTTATTTTTGGCATCTTATTAGGTATGACAGGCTATCTGGGCTATCTGCTTGGATTACCGCTGGATATTCGTCATGTGGCCTTTGCCTCAGCCAATCTGGGTTATAGCACCGTTAGCGGCGAACTCGGGCCTTTTAGCTTTCTGTTTTATCTGGTGCTGGTGTTATTGATTGGTTTTGTTAATCTTTGGGTAAGTTTTACGCTGGCATTAAACGTGGCGCTGCGCGCCCGGGGTACCCGGATTGGTCAATTTTCTTTACTGCTCAAAAGCGTACTGGAGCAAATTAAACAAAACCCACTCAATCTGTTTTTTCCGGTGACGGTATTGGCGAAAACGACTGCCAGTGCCAAAAAAACTGACGATTCCTCTCCCGCCAATGAATTAATAAACAAAGGAAAATAATGGCGCAACTGTATTTCTATTATTCGGCGATGAATGCCGGTAAATCGACATCCTTGCTGCAAAGCGCATATAACTATCAGGAAAGAGGCATGGTCGTGGCGATTTACACCGCCGCGTTAGACCATCGCTTTGGTTTGGGTAAGGTCAGCTCCCGCATCGGCCTGGCAATGGATGCCCATGTATTTGATGGCAACTTTAATTTTGTTGAACACGTTTCCAGTATCGTTGCACAAGGCCGGCTCGATTGCGTCCTGATTGATGAAGCGCAGTTTTTAACCAAAGCTCAGGTCCGGCAGCTGACCGATGTGGTCGATAAGCTGAGGATCCCGGTTTTGGCTTTTGGTTTACGCACCGACTTTTTAGGTGAAACCTTCGCTGGCAGTCAGGCGTTGTTAGCCTGGGCTGATAAGCTGATAGAGTTAAAAACCATTTGCCACTGTGGTCGCAAAGCCAACTTTGTGGTGCGTTTAGATGAGCAGGGTTTACCAGCGACCGCAGGTTCACAGGTGCAGATCGGCGGTAACGAAAGTTATGTCTCGATGTGCCGGCAACACTTTAAAGATTTGGTTTGGCAAGATCCAGATTAGTCGCTGGCGTTCAGGTTTTCAGATCGATGCGCTGATGAATATTATGCCAGTTATCCGGGAATTTACCTTGCAGCACATAGGAAAAGGCAATTAACTCGGCAATGATCAGATAAAGCTCGCGCGGGATCTGTTCGCCCAATTCCAGTTTGCTCAGCAGGCGGGTCAGTTCGGCGTCTTCATGGATTAATACGCCATGCTCGCGCGCCAGTTCGATAATATCCTTTGCCAGCTGGCCGTGGCCCTTGGCGACAATAAGCGGTGCCGCCTGGCCATCATACTTTAGTGCGGCGGCGGTTAATTCCGGTTGTTGATCTGCCTGGCCGGTCATCAACGCCCCTGCCTAGCTTCGTTTTTGGCGGTGTAAATTAAACAGTAGTTCAGCCTCAGCTCTGGGTAATTCGCATTCCCGGATAATCTCTTCCAGATCAGCGCCCAGCTCAACCATTTTCACCGCACGGCTATAAATTTTACTTTCCGGATCACTTAACGCTAGCGCTTGGTGTTGTGCTTGCAGTTCAGCAAATTCGTGTTGCAAACGCTGATATTGCTCTTGCAGCACCAGCACACGCTGGCCAACACCAATCACACCCGCTCTGAGCTCTTCGGTCTCAGTTTGCAGCGAAGCTTTTTGTTGTTGTACCGACTCCAGCTGCGCGGTCAAAACCGTAAGCTGCGCCTGTTGCTTGTTAAATTGTGACCATGCCCAGACTATCACTGCAATGAGTAACAGTACCAGGAACAGAATTAACAAGTAGAGTGCAAGAGTGGCAGTCATCAGATACTACTGATCTCATCCCATTCTTCGTCGTTCAGCATCTTATTGAGATCCACCAGGATCAACAACTCACCTTCACGATTCGCCACGCCCTGAATAAAGCGCGCACTCTCATCAGTGCCTACATTAGGAGCATTATCAATCTCTGACTGCTTCAGATACACCACTTCCGCCACACTATCAACCAGAATACCGATGACTTGTTTTTCTGCTTCGATAATGACAATCCGGGTATTGTCACTGACTTCGGCTGGCGGTAAGCCAAAACGGGCACGGGTGTCGATAACGGTTACTACGTTACCGCGTAAATTGATGATACCCAGCACATAATCAGGTGAACCAGGTACCGGGGCTATTTCGGTATAGCGCAGTACTTCCTGCACCTGCATCACGTTAATGCCGTAGGTCTCTTCCTGCAAGCGAAAGGTCACCCACTGTAATACCAGATCAGCGGCCTGATTTTTATCGGCTTGGCCAGAAAACTTATTGCTCATCTACAGCTCCTTATTGGTTTGCGGGTTCAGGCGTTGACATCCAGCCCCTGATTTAACAACTTAACCAGCTCATCGACATCAACCAACACACATTTCTGTTCTTTAATCAGGCCGGCCATCCAGGGGCGTTTCCCTTCCTGCTCGCGCCATTTTATCTGCTCCGGCTCCAGATTAATGGTATCAATCAGCAGCTCACAGCACAGGCCCCAATTACTGGTGCCAAGCATAATAACATATTGATAGTTTAGCTCTGTTGCCAGTGTAGCAGTATATTTTTCTGGCATCACCCAGCGTGCCGTATCGACCAACTGAATTTTTTGTGCCCGGTGTAACATAATGCCTTTGAACCAATCTGCTTTACCAGGCAAATTATTAATTGGGCCCAATTCATGAATACCACCCAGCTCTGTCAGTGGTACGGCAATTCTAAGGCCAGCAACACTGAAGAATAGCGCCTGAAAACTACCTTGCCGGTAAGCCTTTTCTACTTTTAGCTGCGGCGGAGGCGTTACCGCCAACCGCTCGGCGATTGGGATAGCCCGCTCGCGGAGTACCGGTGCTGCGACAGGCGCAGCAGTTTCTGTAACAACAGGTGCCACTTTAGGTTTAGCCACAGGCTGCACAACCCCGGTCTGTACCGGCGCTGCCACTACGTTTTCAACAGGCGCGGCCTGCGCCAGCAAGCGATTTAACTCGGCTTTCTTCGTCTCAGCCAGGGCCGTTTCCTGTGAAGCCAGCGGCTCGTCTTCCGTTAGCAACGCAGACAAGTAATGCTGGATAACTTTTTGACTGGCAATTAAGTGGCTCATATTAAGCCTCCGGACCTAATTGCAACAAATAGGTCAGTAGCGTGTTATAAGCAAAAACCCCGCGTGATGTGCCAGCAAAGACGTTTGGCGGGGTTTGCGCCAAGGAAGCATCTCGAAATTTGGTATCTACCGGTACCACTGCCGACCAAACCCGATCCTGATACTTTGCTTTCAGCTCTTTGTAGGCTTCCAGCGAGGCCTTGGTCCTTTTGTCATACATAGTAGGAATAATGGTAAAAGCCAACTCCTGTTGCGCATTACGCATTAACGCCATGGTAGCAATCATCCGCTCCAGACCTTTCAGGGCAAGAAACTCGGTTTGCACCGGGATCAACACCCGATCACAGGCCGCCAGTGCATTCACCATCAGCACTCCCATCACCGGCGGACAATCAACCAGCACATAATCATAATCCCGGGAAATCAGTTTTAAGGCTTTCTTCAAAATCAAGCCCATACCACCCTTGTTACCCATAGATCGATCTAAGGTCGCAAGTGACATTGAGGCAGGCAGAATATCAAGACGCTCTGCGGTACTCGGACAAAGCGACTGTAAGATCTCTTCGCGGGTAATGGTTTTACCACGGGTAAAAATATCGTAGACGCTGACTTCTAACTCTTCAGCATCAATGCCGAAGTAATAAGTCAGCGACGCATGAGGATCCATGTCTACCAGTAACACGCGATGCCCGCGCTCTGCCAGTAAACCACCAAGGGTCACAGTGGTGGTCGTTTTACCCACGCCACCTTTTTGATTCGCAATTGTCCAAATAACCACGTCTAAGGATCCTGTTGTTCGGGCAGCGCATCCGGATTGTCACGCCGGGTGGTAATTCTGATGCCGCCACCGGGCAGCGCAATCACTCTGATACTGCCCTCTTCTTCAGCCATTGCTGGTTGTGCGGTCGACTCGGCCAGCGCAGCGGCACTTTCACCATTGGATGCCGCGACCGGCCGATGGCCAAAACGTGAAATCGCAATTTCAACTTTACGGTTCGCCGCTCTGCCGGCAGCGGTACTATTATCTGCTGCTGGCGCATACTGTCCATAACCTTCGATCGCCATCCGGTGTGACGGTGTACCCAGGCTCTCCAGCAACCGAACCACTGAGGTAGCACGTGCTACCGACAATTCCCAGTTCGACGAAAATAATTCATTAGCAATAGGGATATTATCAGTGTAGCCGCGAATGCGTAAAAAATTATTGATTGGGTTAATAATTTTACTGATTTCCTGTAACACGACCCGCGCCGAACTATTGGTATTGGCGCTACCGGATGGAAAAAGTAAACCGCTATTCAGTTCAATAATCAACCAGTCCTGCTCCTCTCGCACCCTTGCCAATCCTTGTTCGACTAATTGACTTAATGACTGTGTTAATTCTTGCTCCAGCGATTCCAGCGGACTACCCAGAAACTGTTGATCTAATTGCGCCAGGCGGGTCGCATCAGCAACTAATTCCGGACCTTTGGCAGTATCGATAGAGGAGCCATATTTTGGCAGTTCGCTTTGCGGTGTATTTTGCGTAAGCAGGGCTGGCCCGGTGACGCCGGTTTCACTTTGTTTTGGTTTTTCAAACACCCGGGTCAGGGATTCGGTCAGTACGCTGAACTCTTCATTTTTGACCAGAGATAGTGCATACAGCACGACAAAGAGCGCGAACATTAACGTCATATAGTCGGCATAAGACACCAGCCAGCGGTCCAGATCCTCGCGTTCGCCCTTATGATGCAGTTTACGCTGGCGGTACATCAGCTACCCCGGCAGATAAGTAGCCAGTTTTGGCTCAATCGACTTTGGATTCTGGCCTTGTGCAATCGAGACCAGTCCTTCGATGATCAACTCATGGTAAAGGCTTTGCTGATGAATCAGGTTTTTCAGCTTATTGCCAACCGGGATAAATATCAGGTTAGCAAAGCCCACCCCATAGATAGTGGCGACAAAAGCCGTAGCAATACCGGCACCAAGCAAAGTCGGCTCATTAATATTCGCCATCGCCTGAATTAAACCCAATACCGCACCGATAATACCTATGGTTGGGCTATACCCGCCCATAGCTTCAAAAATCCGGGCGCCACGCAACAAGCGCTCACGCTCCAGACTTAACTGAGCGTCCAAAGTGGCCTGCAATTGCGCTGCATCGGCACCATCAACCAACAGATTTAAGCCTCGGTGTAAAAAGGGATCGGACTCTTGCAGCGCCGCTTCTTCCAGCGATAAAAAACCATTGCTGCGCGCGGCCACCCCCCAGTCAACAATACGGCTAATGGTGCGCTTGACAGGTAAGCGTGAGGATTGAAAAACCCAGGGTAATAAACTCACCCCGAGCCGGAACTGACTAAAAGGCGTTTGTAACATTACAGCGCCAAGGGTGCCGCCAAGCACAATAATAAAAGCTGGAAAATGCAATAAGGTGCTGAGGCTGCCGCCCTCCAGCATAAAACCACCAGCGATCGCAATTAAAGCCAGTACCAGACCGGTTAATGCCAGTTTATCCATGCTTAAGCTCCGTCAATAATCTGGAGGCGACGTCTTCCAAACTGACTTCCACATCCATTAATCCTGCTGCGGCGATAGCTTGTGGCATACCATATACGACGCAGCTGGCTTCGTCTTGCGCCCAAATTGCTGAGCCTTGCTGCTTTAATAACCGCGCGCCTTCCCGACCGTCAGCACCCATCCCGGTCAATACGACTGCCAGCACCTTGTCGTGAAACACTTTGGCCGCCGTGGCAAAGGTAATATCCACACTGGGTTTAAAGGTAATGCGTGGCGAGTCATCTTCTTTAATGCGCAGCCGGGCCTGACTTTCACTGCCATCAACCAGCATTTGCTTACCACCCGGTGCCAGATAGGCGACACCGGGCTTTAATACATCGTTATCTTCGGCTTCTTTAATCGTGATCTTGGCCAGGCTGTTCAGGCGCTGGGCAAAAGCGCCGGTAAAGGCAGCAGGCATATGTTGAATCAAGATAATTGGCAGTGGAAAGTCTGCCGGCAAGGCGGTAAGAATGCGTTGCAGTGCCACAGGACCACCGGTTGAGGTCCCAATCGCCACCAACTTATAGTCTTTGCCACTGGCAGCAAAGTGAGTGCACGGAGTTAAGGCCGGGCGTTCAAAGCGGCCAATGCGCTCGCTGTCGGTAGCATTTCTAAGCTCTGGCCGCTGCGATTCTAAAGGCCGCCGGGCCAGCGTCGAACTGGTTGAGCGCGCCAATACCGAGCTATTGAAGGTACTACGCCCCAACGGCCGACGCCTGGCGACAGCCCTAACCCGCTCCCGCAGCACATCCCCGGCTTCTTGCTTGTCACGGGCGATGTCTTCAAATTTCTTTGGTAAAAAATCAACCGCCCCGGCTTCCAGCGCGTCAAGGGTTGCTTTGGCACCCTCATGCGTCAACGAGGAGAACATCAGGATCGGGATACGCTGAACTTTCAGGATTTCCCGTACCGCCGAGATACCGTCCAAAACCGGCATTTCGATATCCATGGTAATCACATCAGGTTTCAGCGCCAGCGCTTTGTCGACGGCCTCCCGGCCATTAACTGCACTGTCAATCACCTCCAGCTCCGGATCCGCTGACAAGATTTCCTGTAAGCGTCTACGGAAAAAACTGGAGTCATCAACAATTAATACCCGAATGGTCATAAAATCCCTATTTACCCATGGAGTCGGTTGAATTGTTCAAATTTTATTTTTGACTTTTTCGCGTAATGTTTTAACAAATTCGGTACATCAAGGATCAGTGCGATACCACCGTCAGAGGTGATGGTCGCCCCCGCCATACCCGGTGTGCCTTGTAACAGCGCATCCAGCGCTTTGATCACTACTTCTTCCTGACCAATTAACTGATCAACGACGAAACCCACTTGTTGCTGACCGATTTGCACTATTACCACATGGCCCTGCGCCCGGCGCAGCTTTTTATCCGAGTTTTTCACCAGCCAATGCTCAAGATAAAACAGCGGAATAGCTTTGTTGCGCACAACAATAGTTAACTGACCATCGACAATATTGGTTTTCGCCAGATCGAGATGGAAAATTTCATTCACGCCCGCCAGTGGCAACGCAAAGGTTTGTTTGCCAACAATCACCATCAATGTAGGTAAGATCGCTAGAGTGAGCGGGACTTTAATTTCCAGCAGTGTACCTTCGCCAAGTTTGGAGTGGATGTGTACAGTGCCGTTAAGCTGAGAAATTTTGGTTTTCACCACATCCATACCAACGCCACGACCTGAGATATCAGAGATTTGCTCTTTGGTGGAAAAACCAGGCGCAAAAATCAGATTAAAGGCATCGGTATCTGACATCCGGGCAGCGGTATCGGTATCGATAACACCACGCTTGATCGCCAGGTTTTTTAATTTCTCCGGATCCATACCGGCGCCATCGTCCTGAATGGTTAGCAGGATATGATCGCCCGCTTGCTGCGCCGCTAATTTCACGATCCCGGTGCGCGGCTTGCCGGCGGCCTGACGGATATCCGGCAACTCAATACCGTGATCGACAGAGTTTCGCACTAAATGCACCAGTGGATCGGCTAAGGCTTCGACCAGGTTTTTATCCAGATCGGTTTCTTCACCTTCCAGAATAAGTTCAATATCCTTTTTCAGTGAGCGTGCTAAATCCCGCACCACCCTGGGGAAACGGCCGAAGACTTTTTTGATGGGCTGCATCCGGGTTTTCATGACGGCGCCCTGAATATCGGCGGTCACAACATCCAGATTAGCAATCGCCTTACTCATTTCTTCACTTTGCGCTGAACTGGATAGACTCACCAACCGATTACGCACCAGCACCAACTCACCAACCATATTCATAATTTGGTCAAGGCGTTTGGTGTCAACCCTTACTGTGGTTTCCGCGGCAACGGCGCCTTTATCTGCCGCAGCACCTGCTGCCGGCGCGACCGGTGCTTCTGCGGCTTTGGCAGGTACTGCCGCCGGCGCTGCTACTGGCTCCGGAGTGGGTTGGCGCTCTACTTCGGCTTTCGGCGCGGCTTCAACCGGGGCTTTACCTTTGCCATGCAGCTGATCCAGCAGCGCTTCAAATTCGTCGTCGGTAATTTCATCATCTTTTTTCGCTGTCGCCGCCGGTGTTGCTGTCGGTGCTGGTGACGCGGGGCTCGCTTTTACGTCAGGCTGGAAACTACCTTTACCATGTAACTGATCCAGTAAGGCTTCAAACTCATCATCGGTAATATCATCGCCAGATGCCGGCGCTGCTGACGGTGTAGGCGCCGCCGTTGCCGACCGGCCAGGTGCGCCAGCACCATGAAGCTCGTCAAGCAACCGTTCAAACTCAGCTTCGGTCATGCTATCAAGATCATCGTCACCGGACGCCGCTACAGCAGGGGCGCTTGGGGTAACAGGTGCTTCAACTTTCGGGCTGACAGCTGCAGGTGCAGCGTTTGGTGCAGCTTCGCCTGGTCGTTCGGGTTCAGAGTAAAAATGCAGTGCATCCAGTAGGGCAGGATCGGCCGGTGTCAGCGGTTGCCGCGCTTTTACTTCTGCAAACATGGCATTGACAGCGTCTAACGCTTGCAAGATCACGTCCATCAGTTCCGGGGTAACCTGACGCTTACCGGTACGCAGAATATCAAACACATTTTCTGCACCGTGGCAGGCATCGACCAGCTCCCCCAATGACAGAAAGCCAGCGCCACCTTTTACGGTATGAAAACCACGGAAAATCGCATTTAACAAAGCGGTATCTTGTGGATTATTTTCCAGCTCAACCAACTGTTCCTGTAACAGTTCAAGTATTTCGCCCGCTTCGACCAGAAAGTCCTGGAGGATGTCTTCATCCATATCAAAACTCATCAGTAAGCACCTCCGTTAAAAACCTAAGCTGGATAACAGGTCATCCACATCGTCCTGGCCGTTAACCACGTCGTCCCGATCCTCTTTATCGATGATCGGTCCCTCAGTTTCACCCGCCAGAACTTTTTTCTTCGCTGGTTTTTGTTCCAGAAATTGGGTGTTACTTTTACCAAAAGCCGTTAACAGGCCGATTAAACTTTCTTCAACTTCCCTGACCAGCTCGATGACCCGGCGTAAAATCTGCCCGGTCAAATCCTGATAATCCTGCGCCATCAACACGTCAGTGAGTAACTGATTTAACAAGGTTGACTGATCGACGGTTTGTTTTAAGAAGCCATCCATGCCGCGGCACAGTGTTTTGAACTCGCCCAGTTGTAATTGCCGTGTCATCAGCTTCTGCCATTGCGGCATAATACGATTAAGCTGTTGGTTTAATTCATCGGCAATCGGCAGGCAAGACTCTACCGCGTCCATAGTACGGTTGGCGGCCTGTTCGGTCATATCAATAACATGGTTCAGGCGCTTTTTCGCGTCTGGAATATCTTCTTCGAGAATGTTGCTAAGGGAAGGATCAATCTGAAAATTTTTAAGGGAGTCATGCAGTTGGCGGGTAAGTTTCCCCACTTCTGCGAACAGCTCTGATGAACCTGGCATACCCAGTTGCTGCACCAGTTGATTCGCAATGTCCTGCTCACCCATTTCCAGTAATTGGACTAATTCCTTAGCCTGTTCAAGTGTAATCAGCGGGGCCGTAGCAGCAGGCATGGTGTGACTCCTCGGTTAAATACGGCTTAACCTATCCGCTCGAATACCTTCGCCAACTTTTCCTGTAAGGTTGCTGCAGTAAAAGGTTTGACGATGTAGCCATTTACGCCAGCCTGCGCGGCAGCGATGATTTGTTCTTTTTTTGCTTCGGCTGTCACCATCAGGACCGGGATATGCTTCAATTTGGCATCGGCGCGAATGGCGCGCAATAAGTCGATACCTTGCATGCCGGGCATATTCCAGTCGGTTACCACGAAGTCAAAGTCACCACTTTGCAGCATCGGTAAAGCAGTGCTACCGTCGTCGGCTTCAGAAATGTTGGTAAAGCCCAAATCACGTAGCAGATTTTTGATGATACGTCTCATGGTTGAAAAGTCGTCAACCACAAGAATCTTCATATTCTTATCCAAAGTCCCCTCCGAAGAGAAAGTCGTCCTGCAAAGCAGGAAACATTACAACCAAGCCTGCATTCGGGCTTTTAACCGCACCAATGCCTGACTATGAATCTGACTGACCCGGGACTCACTGACATCCAGTACGGCCCCGATCTCTTTTAAGTTTAGTTCGTCATTATAATACAGTGACAATACTAACGCTTCCCGCTCCGGTAAACTACTGATATGTTTTACTAAGGCTGTATTAAAAGCATCGTTTGCCTGTTCTTGATACAGTTGATCGTGATCGACATCATCAGCCGTGACCAGCACATCCTCGGAAATACCTAAATCTTCAATCCCGATAATCCGACCGGAGCTTACGTCACTAAGCATATGATGATATTCATCTAAAGAGATAGCAAGTTTTTCTGCAACTTCAAAATCCCGCACATCACGCCCAAGTGCGGCTTCCAGTTCAGCGATGGTATCAGCAATCAAGCGGGCATTGCGATGCACCGAGCGTGGCGTCCAGTCGCCACGGCGAATATCATCAAGCATCGCGCCGCGGATCCGAATACCGGCGAAGGTTTCAAAACTGGCCCCTTTTGAGCCATCGAAGTTTTTCGCAGCCTCTAACAGACCGATCATCCCGGCTTGGATCAGATCATCAGCTTGAACACTGGCCGGTAAACGCGCCAGTAAGTGGTAGGCTATACGCTTAACCAAAGGGGCATGGCGTTCCACCATTTGTTGCATCTGGTCCACACCACCATAAGCGGCTAACTTACTGTTCACAGAACCCCCTACTCAGATTGCGGCTGCACCAGTTGTTCCAGAAAGAATTCCAAGTGACCGGATGCCGTATCAGGCAAGGGCCATTTCACGGCTTTTAATGCTAAGGCTTTTACGGCCATACTGGCAGCTGTGGTCGGATAGGCGTCAATAAAGGCTTTTTGTTTGCGCGCCGCCCGCCGTACGTTTTCGTCCTGCGGTACTGTTGCAACCAACTCCAGACTGACATCAAGAAATCTGTCGGTAACACGAGTCAGTTTAGCAAATAATTCCTGCCCTTCTTTGATGCTTCGCACCATATTGGCAACAATTTTAAATTTTTCTACCCCATGATCACGGCTGAGAATTTTCATCAGAGCATAAGCATCGGTAATCGAAGAGGGTTCATCACAGACTACCACCAGCACATCCTGTGACGCCCGCGAGAAACTCAGTACCATATCCGAGATACCAGCCGCGGTATCCACCAGTAACACGTCAACCGGGGTCTGCAACTCACTAAACGCCCGGATCAGGCTGGCATGCTCGACCGGCGATAATTCGGTCATATCCTGATTGCCGGATGTCGCCGGAATAATTTGAATACCAAAAGGCCCGGTAACCAAAATATCGTCTAAGGTGGCAGTACCTGCCAGCACATGTGACAAGTTTTTTTCAACCCTAAGGCCAAGCATCACATCACAGTTGGCTAGCCCTAAATCTGCGTCCAGGACTAACACTTTCTTACCGAGTTGTGCCAGCGCCATAGCAAGGTTCAGGGTGATGTTGGTTTTACCTACCCCACCTTTGCCACCGGTAATCGATATGACTTTGCTTTTTTGTTTATTCATGCGTCTGAGACCACTGGCCTGATCATCTGCTGCTAAATTATTAGGCATACACTGCATCTACTTGAGACATCTCATTCTGGTACCACTGGTGTGATGGTGCACAATGTTGTAATCGTAATTGTTCGGCCTGCGCCACCAGTTCTGCGGCGTCCGCCACTTTTAAGTCTTCGGGTACCCGCTGCCCGTCGGTCAGATAACTAATAGGCAACGCCTGTTGCAACGCCACGTTAATGGCTTCACCCAGACTTAAGCATTCATCAAGCTTGGTAAATATACAACCTGACAACGCTATGCGCTTGAATTGTTGCATACTTTCCTGCATCACTTTTGCCTGTGCTGTCGCAGACAATACCAGATAACTACGGATTTTGACACGGGAGTTATGCACCAGTGATGCCAGTTGCTCGGCCAGACGCAGATCCCGTTGGCTCATGCCGGCGGTATCAATCAGAATCAGTTTACGTTGTTGCAGTTGATTCAACAAGATAGAGAGCTCTTCACTGTCTTTTGCTTGCTTAACCGGACAACCAATAATCCGGCCGAAGGTTGCCAGCTGTTCAAAAGCACCGATACGAAAACAGTCGGTGGTGATCAATGCGACTTGATCGGCGCCATGCCGTTTGGCAAAACCCGCGGCTAGTTTTGCTACTGTGGTCGTTTTGCCAACGCCCGTCGGCCCAACCAACGCGACCACACCGCCACGGCGTAAAATGTCATCATTAGTCGTCGTTAACTGCCCGGCAAGTAATTCCAACGCAGTTTGCCAGGCATCTTTAACATTTAAATCTTCTGGCATAAAGCACGCAAGTTGATCAGCAACCTGCTCCGACAACCCCAGTTGTTGCAGATTTTCGATCACTAAAGCCCTTACCGGCTCGCGTCGTGCCAGATCCTGCCACATTAATCCAGAAACCTGATGCTGTAACAATTGGCGCATTGAATACATTTCCGCCTGCATTTGCGCAAACTGTTGTTGCATCAGCTCGGCTTGCTGTTGTTGTAATTTGCTTAACTCCTGCCATTGCGGCGAACTCATCGCCTGAGCGGCAGAATTTTGACGTTCAAACTGCGGCGCCCGGTTCACGGCAGCGGCTGGTGCCTGGCTAGCAGATGGATCTGCAGCAGCGGCTGGCTTAGCATTAGCCGATGCCAGTTCACGACTCTGTTGCTTTAGCATCTGCCGGGCTAACAAGGCCCGTAACGAATCGGCCGGCTCTGCTTCGGCCTGATCATCAATCCGGATATTGACTTTTGGCTCGGCGCGCTTGGTCAGCGGCGTAATATCTTCCACCCGCGCGTTTGCGGCTGGCTTGCTGCTGGTGGCAGGTTCGGCATCAATAGCGGCAACAATTTCTACCCCTTCAGCGACCTTTTTATTTGACAGGATAATCGCATCCGGTCCGAGAAACTCTTTGACTTCAGCCAGGGCGCTGCGCATATCTTTGGCAACAAAGCGTTTGATTTTCATGAGTTACTCCTAGTTCGACTGACCGATAACGCTAACAATGCGGATTTGCTTGTCATCCGGAATCTCCTGATACGACAGCACCCGTAATCCTGGAATAGTGTATTTCACGAATCGTGCCATCACTGAGCGTAAAATTCCTGACGTCAGCATTACCGCACTTTCACCGGTCAATTCCTGATTCTGATGGGCTTCCTGTAACGATTGTTGGATGCGATCGGCTAATCCCGGTTCAATGCCGGCGCCGTCGTTACCGGCTGCCTGCATGGATTGATGCAGCATTTGCTCGAGTTCCGGCGCAAAGGTAATCACTGGAATTTCCTGTTTGCTACCAACCACTTCCTGCACTATCAGCCGACGCAGCGCAATGCGGCAGGCTGCGGTCAGGACGTCAATATCCTGACTCTTAGCACCATATTCCACCAGCGTTTGCACAATAGTCCGCATGTCGCGGATGGGTACGCCTTCATGTAGCAGATTTTGCAGTACTTTTACTACTGCGGTCAGCGGCAAGGTTTCCGGTACCAGTCCTTCCACCAGTTTTGGCGAATGCTTACCCAGCATATCCAGCAGATTCTGTACTTCTTCGTGGCCTAGCAGGCTGGCGGCATTATTGGTCAGAATTTGACTAAGATGAGTAGCAACAACAGTGGCGGCATCAACCACGGTATAGCCCAGAGTTTGGGCATGCTCACGCTGATCTTTACTGATCCAGACCGCATCTAAACCAAAGGCCGGATCTTTAGTGGCGATGCCTTTGACGGTACCAAACACCTGCCCCGGGTTAATCGCCAGCTCGTTATCATGGCGCAGTTCTCCCTCACCGTTCGTCACTCCCATTAACGCCACCCGATAGCTGTTGGGTTCCAGATCCAGGTTATCGCGAATATGTACCGGCGGCACCAGGAAACCTAATTCCTGCGATAGCTTTTTACGTACACCTTTAATCCGGTTTAATAGCTCGCCGCCCTGCGCTTTATCGACCAAGGGGATTAAACGGTAACCCACTTCCAAACCGATAACATCTACGCCCTGAACATCATCCCAACCAATTTCTTTAACCGGCTGACTATCCGCCATTTGCTGACCACTTACGTTAGCAGGTCGGGGCTGTAGTTGAGCGACCTTAGCCGTTGCCAGTTTTTTGGTATACCAGGCAACGCCACCCAACAGAGCCGCTAATGATAGAAAGGCGAAATGTGGCATACCGGGTACAATTCCCATCAGGGTCATCACACCGGCGGCGATAAATAACACATCAGTGTTATCACCAAGCTGGCTTTGCATCTGCTTGCCGAGATCACCCTCTTTATTCTGCCGGGTAACGATAATCGCTGTACCGATAGACAGTAACAAACCGGGAATTTGTGCTACCAGGCCATCACCAATCGTCAGTAAGGTATAAATTTCCATCGCCTCGCCAAAACTGAGGCTATGTTGCATCATGCCGATAAACAAGCCACCAACCAGGTTGATCACCAGGATCACAATGCCAGCTATGGCATCACCTTTGACAAATTTACTGGCACCGTCCATCGAGCCATAAAAATCGGCTTCGCTGGTAACTTCATCCCGGCGGGTACGGGCCTCTTCCTGCGTAATCAAACCAGAGTTAAGATCAGCATCAATCGCCATTTGTTTACCTGGCATCGCATCCAGCGTAAAACGGGCCGACACTTCAGCGATGCGACCGGCACCCTTGGTCACCACCACAAAGTTGATGATAATTAAGATCAGGAATACGACGATACCAACGGCATAGTTACCGCCAATTACCACCGAGCCGAAGGCTTCAATGACGGCACCCGCAGCGTCACCACCGTTATGACCTTCAAGTAACACTACCCGGGTGCTGGCAACGTTCAGCGCTAAACGCAGAATGGTTGCCACCAGCAGCACACTGGGAAAGATGCCAAAATCCAGCGGTCTTTTGGTGTAGATAGTCACCAGTAGCACCACCAGCGCCAAGGCAATATTAAAGGAGAACAACACATCCAGCATCAGTGGCGGTAGCGGCAATACCACCATCGCTAACGCAGCCAGGATCAGAATGGGCGTGCCCACCCCCTTAAGATGCCGAAGATGAGCTTTATCGAATTTACTAAAATACTGGGCTAACTGCATGCGTGACCTGACAAAGTGTTGACACAACAGCAGGTTTCAGCAAGAAGTGTTCCATTGTGGATATCTAGTCGCGCAAGTGGCGAAATTAGCAGCGCTAACGAATCACCTTAGTGCCGCACATCCTCAGGAATAGGTAACTCTTTTGCCAGCGCTTTCGGCCGGCTGCCTTTACCCTTAAGATACAGATTGAGCTGGAATACATAAGCCAGCACCTGGGCTACCGCAGCGAACAGCTGCTCCGGGATCGGATGATCCAGTTTTGTCGTGTAATAAATGGACCGTGCCAGCGCCGGCGACTCAATAATCGGGATTTTATGCTCAGAGGCAATTTGCCGGATATGCATCGCGACCTCATCGACCCCCTTGGCGACCACTGCCGGTGCCCGGAATTTACCCTGATCGTATTTAAGCGCCACGGCATAGTGCGTTGGGTTAGTCACGATTACATCTGCCGTTGGTACCTGCTGCATCATACGCTTCATCGACATCTGCATCTGGGTACGACGAATACGGGCTTTGATTTCCGGGCTACCCTCGGAATTTTTGTGTTCGTCTTTAATTTCCTGCAATGACATCTTCAGTTGTTTGGTATGATTCCAAACCTGATAGGGCGCATCGACCACCGCAATCACCGAAATACTGGCGCACAGGCCCAAAAACAACCAAGCGAGAAAATATAGCGCTGATTCGATATTATTTGGCTCGCTCATCAGCGACAGCGCCATAATATCCATAAAGAACACTTTTAACAGTAAATAAGCGATCCCCACCACCACCAAAACTTTTAAGATGCTTTTTACCAGCTCCACCAGCGCCTGCAAGCCAAACATCCGCTTAAACCCCTGGATTGGGCTCATTTTACTGGCTTTGGGGCCGGCCGCCTCCCAGCTAAAATTAAAGCCTCCCAACAAAATGCTACCAATAAAAGCTGCAACCAGTATCAGCGCAAAGATGCCGGCTAACGGAGCAGCTAACTCTCTACCGGCATCGCTCCAGGCGGTAAACATACTATTGGTTTCAAAAATATCTTTTTGATCCAGCCGCATCATGCGCTGGCCAATATTCAGCATCGCCATTGCCAGCATCTTGCCAAATACCAGCAACGCCGCCGCGCTGCCGATTAACACAAAAGCCGTGCCAAGGTCTTTTGAGCGGGCAATCTGGCCCTTTTTCGCTGCGTCTTGCAGCTTCTTGGGGGTGGGCTGTTCGGTTTTTTCGGCGCCGGAATCTTCTGCCACGTCAGCCTCCTAGCAACCAATCAGCCGGCAGCTATAGTCAATGACATGCTCCCACTGCTTTTCATAGTGAAATAAGAAGGTATCCAGCGTTAACCATAAGATCAGCAAACCAGATAACATGGTGATCGGGAAACCGATCGAGAAGATATTCAGCTGAGGTGCAGCGCGGGTCATAATGCCAAACGACAGGTTGACGACCAACATCGCGACAATAGGCGCCAGCGCAATAGCCAGAGCGGTAGCAAACATCCAGCCACCAAACTCAATAATGGTCCAGTAGCTGGTTACATCCCACCACTCGCCGTTAATTGGCAGCGTTTCAAAACTAAACACCAGCATCTGAATCATAATCAGATGACCGTTAAAGACAAAGAATAATAAACTCGCCAGGATAAGGTAAAACTGACCAATTGCCGGCACTGTCATGCCACTGGCCGGATCGGCCATCGACGCAAAAGCCAAACCGGTTTGCGTTGCCAGTAACTGACCGGCCAGCACGAAGGTATTGATAAACATCAACGAAATAAAGCCCAGCGCGAAACCAATCGTCAGCTGCAACATCACCTCTAACACCATGGCAAAGGAAATCAGCTCTGGGTAGACGGTTTTCGGCAGCATCGGCATCATCACCACCGTGATCAACACCACCAGACCGGTTTTTATCCGGGTGGGGATATTACGCACGCCCAGACCTGCCATAATCATCAGCATACCGGACACCCGACATAGCGGCAGCAAAAAGTCCGCTATGGTTTGCATCAGGGTCGCCATCAGAATTTCCATTGACGCTGGCCTACCCAACAACCTGTGGAATACTTTGGTACAGATCGATGGTGTAGTCCATGATGACCCGCACCAACCAATGACCACCGAAAATCAGTGCCAGCAAGGTAACAATTAAGCGTGGTAAGAAGCTTAAGGTTTGTTCGTTAATTGAGGTTGCCGCTTGCAACACCGCAACAATTAAGCCCACAAACAGCGAAGGCAAAATAATGGCACTAACCAGCAAAATCACAATAAATAAGGAGTCGCGCAGCACATCGACAAAGGTTTCCGGACTCATGTGCCAACTCCATAACTGGTCGCCAGAGTACCCATCACCAGGATCCAGCCGTCTACCAATACAAACATCATCAGCTTAAACGGCAGCGAAATAATCATCGGTGACAGCATCATCATACCCATCGCCATCAGCACACTGGCCACGACCAAATCGATAATCAGAAACGGGATAAACAACATAAAGCCAATTTGGAACGCGGTTTTTAGCTCACTGGTGACAAAGGCCGGGATCACCACCGTCATTGGATAATCCTGGGTATTTTCAGCGACCTCCAATCCGGCGATCTGGGCAAAGGTATCCAGATCGCGCACCCGGGTCTGATGCAGCATAAAGGCCTTTAACGGCACAATAGCCGCATCCAGCGCTTGCACCGGATTTAACGTCTCTTCCAGATAAGGTTGAACTGCCTGCTCATTAATGGTTTTAAACACTGGCGCCATAATAAAAAAAGTTAAAAACAGCGTGATGCCTATTAATACCTGGTTCGACGGCGTTTGCTGTAAACCGATCGCCTGACGCAATATGGCCAGTACCACGATAATGCGGGTGAAGCTGGTCATCATAATCACCATCGCCGGAATAAAACTCAGCGCGGTCATAATGGCCAGTACTTGCAGCGTTACACTATAGGACTGAGAGCCATCGGCATTGGTGGTAACAGTAACGGCCGATAAGGTGCCATTATCGGCCAGCAGTTGTGGGCTTAGCAGCGCCAGCAACAGAATAAACAGCAATCGCAGCATGCAAACATCTATTTTTTCAGGAATGACTGCAGCTGTGTATGAAAATCTGATGCCAACTTTTCTTCCGGAAGAGGATTTTCTAATTCAAACAGCAAATTGATGCTGTGAGGCGTTACACCTATCACCCGCTGTTTTCCTTGTATTTCAATAATTAAGATACGTTCACGCTGCCCGAGTGGCAGGGTGCAAATTACTTTCATATGCCGGCTGCCCGGCAGGCGCAATGTCAATTTTTTGAATAACCAGCCCAGACCCAACACCAACAAAATCACCAGTGCCAGAGAAATGACGATTTTGCCAAGCGCCATTGAACCACTACTATTATCGCTGCCGGGGTTTAATACAGCGTCACGGCTGACTAACCGGTTGGGACGGCTATTTTCAGTGGGCAAGGGTTCGGCAACTGGCTCCTCTGCCGGACTCTTTGCCGCTGCTGCTGTTGCTGTTTGTTGGCTTGGCTCTGCTGCCACCTGATTCGATGCGGCAACACCAATGGGTGACAGCAGCAGTAGCAGTGATAACGCAAGTTTTGCGACCAGTTTTAGCATCAACGCAGCTTCTTAATCCGTTCAATCTGACTAATCACGTCAGTCAGCCGGATACCGAATTTGTCGTTCACCACAACAACTTCGCCATGCGCGATTAGCGTGCCGTTTACCAGCACATCCAGCGGTTCACCGGCGATCCGGTCCAGCTCCACAACCGAGCCCTGATTCAGTTGTAGCAAGTTGCGGATGCTGATTTTGGCCCGACCGACTTCCATTGAGATGGTAACCGGAATATCCAAAATGGTATCCAGCTTACGTTTATCAACTGCGGCCCCTTTTTCATCCTGCAACTCTTCCAGCTCGACGGCTTGAGCTCCGCCTTCGGCCTCCGCCATGGCGGCTGCCCATTCGTCCATGGTGTCCTGATCATTTGCCATTTTGTTTACCTTCTGTCTCTGTCGCTGAAATTCAGATCAGCTTCTAATTCTGAGATATCGGCATCATTATCCAGACGCCGGCCACCTTTGGTGAACACCTGTAGTTCTGACTTAACAGACTCAGGGCGTTTAATTTTTTCAATAATTTTCAGCGCAACGTTATCGCGCGACCGTCCGACCTTAGCCCGGAAGGTGGGCAGATCCTCAACCATAACCGTAACATGCCCCGGAATATCAACTGGAATAATATCACCGGCTTTTAGCTCCATAATATCGCGCAGCGTTAAATCTACATCCAGCATGCGGGTGGTGAGATCGACTTTCACATCCATAATTTCATCACGCAGGGCTTTCGACCAACGTAGGTCTGTATCTTCCTTGTCGCTTTGTACCCCGGCATCCAACAGCTCTCGAATCGGTTCCAGCATCGAATAAGGCAGCGCGACATGGAAATCGCCACCACCGCCGTCCAGTTCAATATGAAAGGAGCTGATCACCACGACTTCGGTCGGACTGACGATATTCGCCATCGCCGGGTTAACTTCAGAGTCAAGGTACTCGAATGACACGTCCATTACCGGTGCCCAGGCTTCTTTATAATCTTCAAAGATTAACTTCAGCAGCATCTGAATAATGCGCCGCTCGGTCGGAGTAAATTCGCGGCCCTCGATCTTGGCATGGTAGCGGCCATCGCCGCCGAAGAAGTTATCTACCAGAATAAAGACTAACCGCGCTTCCATGGTAATCAGGCCTGTGCCCTTTAACGGCCGAAAGCGCACCATATTCAAGCTGGTTGGTACAAACAAAGTGTGCACATATTCACCGAATTTAATCATTTGCACGCCGTTTATTGATACTTCAGCGGTACGACGCATCATATTAAATAGGCTAATCCGCATATGCCGGGCAAAACGCTCGTTAACCATCTCCAGGGTCGGCATCCGGCCACGGACAATGCGATCCTGAGATGAGAAATCGAACTGTATGGTGCGGGAGCCGTCACCAGGTTCACTGGCGTCGACTTCTTCTTCGACGACTTCATCAACGCCATGCAATAGCGCATCTATTTCATCTTGCGATAATAAATCCGACACGGTTACTCACTCTTATTGCATGACAAAACCGGTAAACAGAATTTCTGCTACCACCACAGTACCTACCACATCCAGCATGGCATTTTGTAAATCAATCAAAGCGCGGTTTTTCAGCTCTTCTTTACCGGTCGTTGTAATCAACTCATCGGCATTTGCCGCACTAAAGGTTGCTAATAAGGTACCTTCAATTAACGGGATATGTCTCAGCGCTAATGCCTGATTTGCATCCCCCCGCACCATTAACTGTACCCGGATCTGCACTAACCGATCGCGGTTACTGCCGGCCACATTAAACACAAAAGGTCTCGGCAACTGCACATATAAAGCGGTACCACTAATGGCTGCATTTTCGGTACTACCAGTTGGTGCGGCTCCCTCTTCAACCATGCCCTGAGGTGTGTTGCTCTCCCCTGACAGAAAAAAATACCCGCCAGCCGCTATCACCAGCAACAACACCGCTGCGCCTATTAAGATGAGCTTCTTGCGTTTTGCCGCCTTGTCTACTAACTCTAACTCATTATCGGCCATCGCTATCGGCTCCCGTCCTGGCTGAGTAATTGCTGTCGGTTATTATGCTCACCACGGTTTCGCTTTGTAAACGAAAAGTCCGGTCGACGTGGCGACAATAGCGCATTATGCATAATAATCCACCAGTCGCTCCCGATGTTGTACCTCAACCGTGCTGGCCGCAGGCAAATCATCGCTAAAACCGTCTGCCGGCTGGTTCGCCGTTTGCGTCTGGCACTGGCTGCCATCACCATTACCTTGCTGCTGCCGGCTCTGTTGTTGCACCTGCCCGTCCCCCAGCTGAATCCCCTGTTGCTGCAACAGCTCGCGCAAGCGTGGCATTTGTTGTTCTAATAATTCTTTTGCGTGTTGCTGCTGCACAATAAACTGCACCGAGGCCTGTTCCTGCTGTAAGTTAATGCGGATTTGCATCTGCCCTAACTCCGCCGGATCCAGACGGATCTCTGCGACCTGAATATTCTGCCGCACCATTAACTGCACGCGTTCGCGTAACTGCCCCGCTGCATCTTGCTGCTGCAAATTAAGTTGTTTAAGTCGGGCGCTTAGCTCAGGCACTGGTGTTTTCTCACTTGCACGCTGAGCGGCTACAACGCTGGCAACTGAGGCGTCAAGCCGAGCCAGTTGCTGCTGAAAGCTCTCGCTCTGAGTGCTGCCTTGGCCTGAGGAGCCAGTTGCCAGTGTCACTTCTAACCGACTCGGTTGAAATAAACGTTGCTCGGTTCCCTGTTCAGCTCCCCGCTCATTGGTGCCAGATTTGCTATTGGTATCAAGTTTTAATGTATCGGCGCCGCTTGTCGAATCAATGATTGGCTCTTTTACCTGCCGACTGGCTTTTGACTCTTGATTGTTGCCAGCATCGGTTGTAGCGGTTGCTGAACGAGCCACCGCTTCAGCTTGCACTGCCGCTTGCGTCGTGGGTAAGGCTTCCGTTACCAGGTTGCTATCCGCCACTGATCTTGTAACGACATTTTCGCGACCGGCAATGACCCGATCTCCCTCTGTAGACGTCATTTTGGCGAATGTTGACTGCTCTTGCGAAGCAGTGGAGGTGGAGGTTAGTGTTACCGCCAGCTCAGTTTCTCGACTTACGGCTTCAAATTGACTCATTTCAGCAATCTCAGCTGTAACCGTTGTCATTTTTTCATTCTGATCTAACGACTGAGTATTGCCATTAGGTTGCTTCGCTTCAGGCTTTTGGTCGGACGTCGCTTCAGCACTCGTGCTTAGCTGAGTATGCTGTGAAACCTGAGCCTTGTTGGTTATTGCTGCCACAGGCATGTCTGATTCGGGGATCGGTATTAGCGCATCACCCTGCCCGGCCTTTCCTGTCAAACTGACTTCAGGTGACGGCTGTTTATCTGCTGCACGGGCAGACTTAACGGTTTCTGTTACGTCAGGCTCTGGCTTAGTTTGTGTGGATTGCAGAGCCGTCGACTCTGTTGCCTGGGTCTGGGCAGGCTGTTCCGTATTGGTTGCCATTAAGCCTGTAGCTGTTAGTTCTGAAGATTTTTGTTCTATAGTTTTTTGTTCTAAGGGTTTTTGTTCTATGGGTTTTTGTTCTGATGCTTTTTGCTCGGTTACCGTGTTCTGCGCACCTGCACCAGCCTCAGAGATGACAGCATTCAGCTTCACTCCGGGTATTGGCGTTAAGCTATCTTCAGGTGCCTCAGTATCGAGCAGCGTAACCGGCGCAGTTTGCAATTTCGATACAACTTGCGCCTTAGTTTCATTATTCACCACGGTTGCCGTCTTATCGCCATCGGTGGTGACAACAGGACCAGGCACAGGAGTGATCGTATATTCAGGTACTAGCGGTGTCACCGCTTTTAGTTTGGTGTGGCTCTCCCCTGCAATCTCGTTCCGGCCTGTCAAATCTTTGTCAGTTACCACAGGTAAAGCCATTTCGGCGAGATCTGAAAGTTCATCTTCAACCGGCTCCGCCTTATCGAGCGGCAGTTGCGGCACTAACTGATGCAACTCAGCCACCGCAGCTGCTTTTTTCTGTAACTGGCTGGAAGTGAGGTTAGCGCGCTGAATTAAGCCCAGCAGCTCGCCAGCTGCGTCAGTACCTTCTTGCGCCTCGTCAGATTCGGCTGGCAGACTATTCGTTTCAGTAGATTCAGTCGCTGCCCTGGCCAGTTGAGTGTCTTTGCCGGGCAGCGCCAGCGTGACTTGATGATTTACCCCGTGTTCCACGTCTTGTGTTACAGCGGCAACATCTTGCCGGACAGCGCCATCGGCTTGTTCACTTGCCAATACTTGCCGAAAGCGCTCGGCCTGTTGCTGCAGCTCCGGACTTGTCTGACTAAGGTTAGCCGCTGTCGCGTCAATACTTAACATATTGTCGGCGCTGCTAAATAACACTGAAAACTGTAAACCCTGTGTCATGTTTGTGATGCCTTCTGTCAGCGGTTACTACGGGTAGCAAAATGGTTTATAACCATTACATACAAAAAGCAGGCCACTTTTTGTGATTAGTACTGTTCAGCCAGCTGCTGTTGATAGAAACGCTGCGCAGCATATTCATCGGCCAGTTTTTGTTGCTGCCGTTGCTGCAGCACCAGCTCGCGCTGCTGTGCCTGTTCGACTAATTTTTCCAGCGCTTTACGTTTGGTTTGCATCTTTAACCAGCTTTGGCGCCGCTGCTCGGCGACATTGCGGCTTTGTTGCACGACCCGCCCTTGCTGACTGAGTGCCTCATCAAGCTTGCTGATAAAGGCAACGTACTGGTTGTACTGCCGGCCACCCAAGCCAATGGCGCCTTGTTGCATACTTTGTTGAATATACTCGGTACGATAATTCGCCAGCCCCTGATATTTCTGTTCCGCCAACTGAAACTGCTGCTGCGCTTTGACAAACTGCGCCTGCAGTTTTTCTTCACGCTCTTTTTGTACCCGGATTAACATCGCGAGTTTATTACTACTCATGCTCTACCCCGCTGCGCTGGCGCTAACTGACTTAAAGCCGTTAAGCAATCGTCATAGGGCACCACTTCTTTCATGCCCTGCTGCAAAAATTGGTTGATCCGCGGCAACATATTGATGGCCTGGTCCAGTTGTGGATCGCTACCGCGAACATAAGCACCAATCGCAATCAGATCTTTACTTTGTTGGTAACTGGCATAAAGCTGCTTGATGCTGCGGGCTAACAGCTGATGCTCGTCACTGGTAACAGCCGGCATCACCCGGCTGATCGATTTTTCAATATCAATCGCCGGAAAATGACCGGCATCGGCCAGATTACGGGACAGTACAATGTGACCATCCAGAATAGCGCGGGATGCATCGGCGATTGGATCCTGTAAATCGTCTCCTTCCGATAACACGGTATAAAACGCGGTAATCGAGCCCTGATTACCCGAGCCGTTGCCGGCACGCTCAACCAGTGCCGGCAGTTTAGCGAATACCGAGGGCGGATAACCTTTGGTTGCCGGTGGCTCTCCTACCGCGAGCGCTATCTCACGCTGCGCCTGCGCATAACGGGTAATAGAATCGATAAGCAGCAATACATCCAAACCCTGATCACGAAAGTACTCAGCTACCTGCACTGCCGTTTCGCAGCCTTTTAAGCGCATCAAGGGCGACACATCGGCCGGCGCGGCGACCACGACAGAGCGAGCCTTACCGTCTTCACCGAGGATTTCGTCGATAAATTCTTTCACTTCGCGGCCACGCTCACCCACCAGGCCGACGACGATAACATCGGCAGCGGTACCGCGGGTCATCATACCTAACAGTACGCTCTTACCGACGCCGGAGCCGGCAAATAAGCCCATACGCTGGCCCTTACCCACCGTCAGGATCGCATTAATCGATCGCACCCCAACATCCAGCGGTTGCTTAATCGGCCGGCGATGCAGCGGGTTAATAGCTTTGCCTTTACCGCTGGCGTATTGACTGGCGGTAATAGGGCCTTTGCCGTCAAGTGGCCGGCCAACGCCATCAATCACCCGGCCCAGCAAAGCCATACTAAGTGGTATACCTTTATATTGCAGCATCGGGGTGACTTTAGCGCCCGGGACGACGCCCTCGATCTCTTCCTGCGGCATCAGAAACACCCGCTCCTGGGCAAAGCCGACGACTTCGGCCAGAATTTCACCGCGGGCACTTTCTACCAGACAGGCTTGACCAATAGCGGCACTGCAGCCGGTGGCTTCCAGTGTCAAGCCGACAACCCGCACCAAGCGGCCGGATACTGCCGGGCGACTGCGATGAATATATTGATGTTGTTGCTGCAAATGTTGCAGCAGACTTGCGCTATCGGCCATAAGTACTCAATGAGTTTGCCGGTGCGAAACCGGCGGCATTAGTCTGATGTAGAGGCCTGATGCAGGAAGTGTTCCAGACTGGTATTTACGCGCTGCGTCAAACTTCTGTCGACACTGGATTTTTCGGATTCAACCAGACAACCACCACGCTCCACTGTGGGCTCTGCCCGCAATTGCCAGTGTCGCTGCTGCAGCTCTTCTGCACTGTAATACTGCTGCAGAATCGCCAGATCATCCGGATGCAATTTAATCCGCATTTGTTCGGTTTGTAGTGGCAAGGCCGATGTGGCTTCCTGCACCGCTTGCAGGATCACCTGAGGGTTAGTGGTTACTTCAACACCAATCACCGCTTTTGCCATCGCCAAAGCCAGTTCAGTGATCCCGCTAGCGACCTGCTGATCTAAACCAGATAACGGCTGTTGTAATTGCGACAGCAGCTCAGTAAGTTGGGTGAGCTTGTCATCAATTTCTTGCTGCGCCTGACTCAGGCCAAGTTTTTTGCCCTCAGCCAAACCCTGTGCCGTGCCATCCGCCAACCCCTGCTGCCGCCCCTCGGCATACCCCTTACCAAAACCCTCTTCTTTGCCTTCAGCAAAACCTTCGTCATAGGCTGCCTGGCGGATCTGTTCCATGTCCTCAGCTGTCAGCGGTTTTAACTCAGGGTGTTCTTCTTGCGGCGCGGCGGCCTTTGTTGCCGAAGGCCGGCGCAGATTTAACGCATTAGTCTGGCCTGGCTTTAACTCCGCTTCCTCGGTTAGATCCAGCGTTTGCCAGGCTCGCAGCAGTTCTTCTACTTCAGCGTCGGGTGAAAATGGCTTTTTGGAACGAAAGGCATCGGTTGTCATACTGTTTGTTTAACCCTTACAGGAATTCCTCACCGCCACCACCGCCCAGCATAATTTCACCGGCATCTGATAAGCGACGCGCCACTGACAGAATTTCTTTCTGCGCTGTTTCCACCTCACTGACCCGCACCGGCCCCATCGCTTCCAGATCATCCTGCAGTAATTCAGCCGCACGTTTTGACATATTTTTGAAGATTTTTTCTTTCAGGTTTTCGTCAGTGCCTTTCAGTGCTTTCATCAGCACATCTTGCTGTACTTCGCGCAAAATGGTTTGAATGCCGCGATCATCCACATCAATCAGGTTCTCAAACACAAACATCAGATCCTGAATTTGTTGTGCCATCTCTTCGTCATGCTCACGAATCGCATCCATCAGCTGGCCTTCCAGATTGGTATCCAGATAGTTCAAGATATCAGCAGCCGCTTTTAAGCCGCCCATCTTCGCCGTTTGCGCACCAGCCTGACCGGCAAACTGTTTCTCCATAATCTCGTTTAGCTCTTGCAGCGCCGCTGGTTGTACTTCTTCCAGGTTGGCAATCCGCATCGTCAAATCCAGCCGCACTTTTTCCGGGAATTGCGATAAAATTTCCGCCGATTGCTCTGGCTCTAAGTAAGATAAAACGATAGTTTGGATCTGCGGGTGCTCGTTGCGAATAATATTGGCAACCTGTTTTGAGTCCATCCACTTTAATGAGTCCAGACCACGGGCACCGCCACCCAGAACGATTTGGTCAATCAGATTAGCGGCTTTTTCTTCACCCAGTGCCGCGGTCAGGGCGCGCTTAATAAATTCTTCACTCTGGAAGCCGATGGTGCTGAAATTCTGGATCTGCTCAATAAAGCGCCGGTGCACCGCAGCAATTTTAGCCTGATTCAGATCGGTGGTTTGCGCCATCGCCAAACCGACTTTTTGCACCTGTTTCGGTTCCAGATGTTTTAGGATTTGTGCGGCATCCTCTTCCGACAAACTGAGCAGTAGGATGGCGGCCTTTTCGACACCATCCAGTTTGCTGATGTCGAATTCTTTTATCGCTTTATTCTCACTCATCTTCAGCTAACCAGTTTTTAACGACCAGAGAGGACAATTCAGGTTCGTTCGCTACCAGCGCCCGCACCGCTCTTAATAAATCTTCATCACCGTGTAGATCCGGCAGCATTAAGGTGCCATCCGGTGCAAAACCCACGGCCTTATCATCGAAGGTAGAGCCGGCCATATCGAAATCATCGCCAAGATCCAGCCCCTGACTTAACGCATTTTCGTCATAAGTATCACTGGTATCAGCCGGATTCATCAGTTTTTGCAGCATGGGTTTGACAATCGCCAGCATAATAACGATAACCAGCAAGGCGCCCATCACCACCTTCACCACCTGCAGGAACCAATCCTGCAAATAAAATGGCACTGTCGTATCAACCGCCACTTCTTCACGCACAAAGGGCACTGAAATCACTTCAATACTATCACCACGTTGTACATCAAAGCCAACCCCACCTTGCAGCAGGCGGCGAATATTCTCCAGCTCCGCCTGAGTGCGCGGTGTCGGCACCACGGTTCCATCATCGGCAGTGACATTTTGATAGTCTACCGCGACTGAGACGCTCAACCGGCGGATAATACCACTTTGCTGACTGGTATGGCTGATAGTGGTATCCAGCTCAAAGTTGCGGGTGGACTCGCGATGGTTACGCCCCGGTACGACGGCCTGGCTATTGTTACCGGTTGCCTGCTCTGGTATTGCCGATGGCATCGGTGGTTGATTCGATAAGGCACCGGGTACGCCGCCGCTACTGCCGCCAACGCTACTTTCTTCGATCACCATTTCACTGCGTACTGCCGGTAAATCCGGATTAAAACGTTTCTGCGTTTGTTCGATGGCGGTAAAGTCCATCACCAGATCCACTTGCGCGGTATAGTTACCTACCCCCAGCACTGGCATCAGAATAGAGTCAACTTTCTGACGATATTCGTCTTCACGGCTACGTTGAATTTCCAGCTCACGTCTATTGCGGGCCGCGCTACCATCTATTGAACCTGAGTTTAACAGCCGGCCATTTTGATCCGTTACCGTTACCCGGCCCGGTGCCAGACCTTGCACTGCAGAGGCAACCAGATCGACTATCGCATCGACTTCACTGTCACGGATCACCCTGCCGCCGCGCGCGGTAACCAAAACCGTCGCTGATGGCTGTGCTTGCTGACGGGCGAAAACATTTTCTTTTGGAATGGCTAACAGTACCCGGGCACGGGCGACGCTTTGTAACTCTTCAATAGTACGCGCTAATTGTTGTTCGCGGCTATGTTTCAGGCGCTCCATTTCCAACCGCTGACTGACGCCAAAGCCGCTATCCTGCAGTAAAAACTCAGTGCCAAGTGAAGGTTCATTCGTCATGCCGGCACGAGACAAACTTAAGCGTACATCCTGTAGCGTATTTTCCGGCACCAGAATGACATTGCCTTCAAGTTTATATTTAAATTTCTGCGCATCCAGGTGATCAAGAGTTTGAATCAGCTCCTGGGTACCGTAAGTGCCCAAGGGCCGCATTTCTGGCGCCCGCGCCCACAGGATGATCAGAATGGCAATGGCCAGACAAATGGTTAAGGCCACAACCAGCGTGATCTGGCGTACCAAATCGCCGCCACTATTAAATGAATTTAAAATGCCGCCTTTGCTCTGCCCCTGAGCCTCGGTATTAAAGTCGGTATTGGTCAATGCCAGCTCAGTTGATTGATTCTCTGCCACCTTGCTTCTCCTACTGCCTGCCTAGCTTAAACCGGCATTGACATAATTTCTTTGTACGCATCAACCACTTTATTGCGTACCTGCACTGTGGCTTCAAAGGCCAATGATGATTTCTGGGCTGCGATCATGGCTTGTGCCAGGGATACCCGAGGATCGCCCATTTCAACTGCCGTTGACATGGCACGACTTTGCTGTTGCAACTCATTAACGTTGCCCAGGGCATTTTTAAATAAGGTAGTAAAATCAGACTGGCTACCATTAACCGGCGCGATATCCATGGCGGGTTTAGCGTTTGCCGGTAAGGCTCTGGCCTGGCTGGCCATGCTTTGCATCTGTGCGTATAACGCCTGACCTTTGATTTGCATAAGAGTGCCTGTCAAAAATTTGCTGTTAAGCTGATACAGGGGCTTAAGCAAGGGCTATGCCACCTCAGCAAGGGTTACGCCACCTCGATACCGAGGTCGCGCATTCTGGCCAGTTTATAACGTAAAGTACGGTCACTGATCCCAAGTCTGGCTGCGGCCTCTTTGCGTTTATAATCACAAGCACGCATGGTAGCCAGGATCAGCTTGTGTTCCTGTTGGTGGATTTCGGCTTTAAAGTGGCTTTCTTCCGCCAGCATTTCGGGAGCTTGGCTGGCTGCGCTTGGCACAAAAGGATGAGATTCGAGCAGGATATCGTTCGCCTCCAGCAGGCTGCCACTTTGTAAAATCAACGCCCGTTGCATCACATTATCCAGCTCACGAACGTTACCCGGCCAGTTATAGCCGACTAAGCGCTGTTTCGCCGCGGCGGTCAACGACGGGATCCTGCGTTCCTGCTGTCTGGCATACCTTGCCAGCAGATGCTCTGCCAACGGCAGGATATCACCCGGCCGCTCGCTTAACGCTGGCCAGCATAGTGGAAACACATTTAACCGGTAATACAGATCCTCGCGTAGTACGCCGTCATTAACAGCCTGACGCAGCTCGCGATTGCTGGTAGCCAAAATGCGGATATCCAGTTTGATCAGTTTACGTCCGCCCAGGCGCTCGACCTCGCGCTCCTGGATCACCCGCAGTAGCTTAGCCTGCAGGTTTAGCGGCATCTCGGTCACCTCATCTAATAATAAGGTGCCGCCATTAGCTTGTTCAAACTTACCCGGGCAGGCATTCACCGCTCCGGTAAAGGCGCCTTTTTCGTAACCAAATAAGGTTGCTTCCAGCATATTCTCCGGGATCGCCGCACAGTTAATCGCGACAAAGGGTTCGCTACTACGGTTGGACTGCTGATGAATATAACGCGCCAGCACTTCCTTACCCGAGCCGCTCGGCCCCAGTATCATCACACTGGCCTCGCTGCGCGCCACTTTTTCTGCCAGTTGTAACAGCGCCAGACTTTTCGGATCGGCGACTACCGGCTGATTAGCCGACGTTGAGGCAGCTTTCACATAGCGACTTACCATCGAGACCAGCACTTCCGGTGAGAAAGGCTTACTCAGATAGTCAATGGCGCCCAAACGCATCGCTTCAACCGCATCCTGCACGTTAGCGTAGGCGGTCATCAATAACACCGGCAGTTGCGGATAATGCTCATTCAGGGTTTGTAGTAAATTCAAGCCTGACACTGATCCCATCTGCACATCTGATACCACCAACTGGACTTTTTGCTTTTTTAACAGTAACAGCGCCTGTTCGGCGCAGTCAGCCGCCAGTGGCGCATAGCCAGCCAGTAACAAGGTGTCGCACAGGGCTTCGCGTAATCCGGCATCATCTTCGACGACTAATACCACTAAATCAGACATGACTGGTCTCCTGTTGCAGCTGTTTGGCTGTTAAAGCCACCCTGCTCCTCGCACTTGGTGCCATTAATGGCAGCGTAATCGCAAAACAAGCACCGCTTAGCTGCCCTGCGGGCCGATCGGCAGGCAATAAGTAATGGATCTGCCCCTGATGACTCTGGATCACCGCCTGCACCACTGCCAGCCCCAGACCACTGCCTCCGGCTTTGCGGGTGAAAAAAGGCTCGAAAATATGCGGTAATAACTCAGGCGCGATACCTGGACCGTTGTCGCTGATTAGCAAAGTGAGCTGCGACCCGGTTTCGCGTTGCAACACGACACGGAACTGCCCGCCGGAGCCGGTCGCCTGGATGCTGTTTTGCAGTAAATTTAATAAGGCTTCACACAAGCTTTGCGGATTAGCCAGCAGTAGCAGCTCAGCATCAGCGCAGCATAACTGGAGCTCAGCCCTGGCGCTGGCTAACATCGCCTCGCTGCGCTCGGAAAACGTCTGCAACAAGTGCTGCAGATTTACGGCTTGCACCGCTTGTGCGGTACCGGAACGCGCAAAAAGCAACATATCATTGACCTGCTGCTCTAACTCACGCAAACGTAACACCAGTTTTTGCTGGAATTGCTCACGTCGCGGCACTGCCAATTGCGGGCTAGCTAAATTCTCGGCGTAAAGCATCGCAGAGGCTAAGGGGGTACGGATTTGATGCGCCAGCGTGGCCATCATTTTGCCGAGGGTTGACAGACGTTGCAGATGATTCAGGCGCTGCTGTAAGGCGCGGGTTTCAGTTAAGTCAGTCAGCACAATCAGCTGGCCGGGGTTTAACGCACTGATCGCAATATGCAGGCGACGCCCGTCTTTAAGTGACACTTCCAAACCATCGTCACTACGTGGCTGAAAACAGCGGTTAATCACCGTTAACCAGCGCTGCCCCAGCACTGGTTCACCCAACATTGCCAAAGCCACCGGATTGGCCTCCACTACCAGACCTTTGGCGTCAAGAATAATGACGCCGGAAGGCAAGGCGCGCAGAATCTGCTCAAAACGTGAGGTATCAGACATTGGGTTACATAGCTCAGGTCTGGTGAATAACTAGGCCTGATTATGCAGAGATTATGCCAGCATTAAAATTATGATTTATAAGAACTTATCCAGTCAAAAAACTGACAACCCTTATTCATCCTTGCCCAGATTATATTTGCGCATTTTCTCAACCAGGGTGGTGCGGCGCAAACCTAATACCTCTGCCGCCCGGGCGACAATAAAGTCATGCCGCTCCAGTGCCTGCGAAATAAAGCGCACTTCCAGCTCGGCCAAAAACTCTTTTAGATCCAAGCCCGCATCCGGCAGATCATGCAGTCCAAAAGATTGTGTGGTAGACGTAAATGCCAGCTGGATTTCCTCAATTGAGGTGACCAATTCTGACTCAGCTTCAACTTCCTCATCCGGTGCCTGAAACAAGGAATTTAGTAAATCCCGCTCTTGCAGCTCTTCGGGGTACACCGGCTGATAAGAGTCGACCTCCAGATGCTGGTATTTCTTCGGTAACTCTGCAACATCTACCACCTGGTCCGGATACATAATAACCATCCTTTCCAGCAAGTTAGCTAACTCGCGCACGTTACCAGGCCAGGAATGTAACTTCAGACTTTCCAGCGCACGCTCTGTAAACTTTACTTTGGCCTGATGCGCCTGATACTGCCGCTGTAACAGTTCATTGATTAACAGGGGTAAGTCGTCGGCACGCTCACTAAGCGCCGGTGTTTCAATCGGGAATACATTCAGGCGGTAATATAAGTCTTCACGGAAGCTACCATCGCTGATCATGGTTTCCAGATCGCGATGCGTAGCGGCGATAATCCGTACATCCGCTTTGATGGTTTGTGCGCCCCCCACCCGCTCAAAGATCCGCTCCTGCAGCACCCGCAGTAGCTTAACCTGCATTGGCTGCGGCATATCGCCTATTTCATCCAGAAACAGCGTACCGCCCTGCGCCAACTCAAAACGGCCTTTACGGGTTGAAATGGCGCCAGTAAAGGCACCTTTTTCGTGGCCAAACAGCTCGCTTTCTAACAGTTCCGCCGGAATCGCACCGCAGTTAATCGGCACAAAGGGGCCACTGGCCCGGGTCGACAACAAATGGATATTTCGGGCGACCACTTCTTTACCGGTACCAGATGGACCCAACACCAGCACGTTGGCCTCCGTTTTTGCGACTTGTTGGATCAAGAACCGGACCTTTTGCATTGCCGGCGTTTGCCCCACCATGCCGTCAAATTTAGCCTGGCTGTCTGCCCGTTTATGCGTGGGCAGCAAACGATGATACTGCTGCGCATCGCGCAATAATTGCGTCAAACTGGCGTAAGCAAAAGGTTCGGATAACACGCCAATGACGTTAGCGTGCTCCAGCAAGAAACTAAGGCTCTCGCCGACAACTAAAAAAGCCGAAGCCGGAAACTGCCGTACCAGTTTGTCAGGTGCCAGCTCTCCACAAGCCCCCAACAACACTACCGCTTCGGGCTGCTGCTGTAATTTGTCCAGCACATTTTCAGCGGTCAATACTTGCTGTGCCTCGCCAATAAAACTCAGCACAGTGGCTAAACGCTCAGCACGATTTAATTGTAAATCAAAGATATACAGCGGCGGTGTGGCGGACATAGCAGCACAATTTATTCTGGTTATTTGACTTTATTGTACAAGCAAAGTGGGGGTATGCAAGGTGGAATGCTGGTTTTTTGACGCTAAAACAAGGTTTACGTCAAAAAACCAGCGAAAAATCGCGACAGTTAACTCAGCAAGGATAACGCCTGCTCCGAAGAAACCCGGGCCTGCAGCGCTACATTAATTGAGCTTTGCGTCAGAATATTCGCTGCCGCCCGATCACTACTGGCACGGGCATAATCTAAATCAGCGATGCGGCTTCGCGCTTCAGAAGTCGCCACTTCACGTCCGGAGACGGCATTTAATGTACTTTGGAAGCTATTAATACTGGCGCCGGTTTCAGCCTGAAAAGCACTGATTTGTTCACTGGCAGCACGAATACTGCTTTGCACTGTGCTTAAACCTTGCGGGTTGGTCAGGTCGAGATTAAAGATATTCTGTGCCGACAGCAGCGCCTGGGCATCACGGGTTTGCAAGCTCAACTCACCGTCACCGGCATTAAAGCTGCGCGCCGAATCAGTAAATAAGCGGTTACCAGCAAATTCTGTGGCTAAACCTTGCTGTATATTGGCCAGATAGCCCTGTGCTTCTGTTTGCAATGTCTGACGGTCTTGCGCACTGTAGATACCATTACCCGCAGCTATCGCTAAACGGTCTAACTCTAGTAAGTTATCATTAACCCCCTGCAACGCCTGATCATAAACCCGGGCAAAGGCGATACCATCTGCCAAATTCTGCTGCCCTTGTTGCTGGGCATTGATGGTACTGGTTAAACGGTTACTGATTTGCAGGCCAGCCGCGTCATCGGCTGCACTATTGATGCGTTTGGCCGTAGCTTGCTGCTGCGAAAGCTTTTGTTGCTGCTGCAGTACGTTATTTAGGATATTACTGTTGGGGGGTGTAACCTTCATCAGACACCTCAGACATTTCAGATCGCTATTGGCTAAGCATAGCTGGGATTAGCAGGGTGCTCAACTAACAGGCACATTTGTCGATTCTAAGGGATTAAAACTTGACGAACCTTGCCCAACATTAGAAAGCAACTACACTGAAGCTAAGAGCTATTGATTAGTATGACTTTTTAGATGAAACCTGCTAATTTGGCACACTAACTGCTTAGCATAATTAGTTTTGACTGCGGATGTGTATTATGTTTGATGGGAAAACGATCCTGATCACAGGCGGCACTGGCTCCTTTGGCCATAAATATACTCAAACATTGCTTAATCGCTATAAACCGAAAAAAATCATCATCTACTCGCGTGATGAGCTAAAGCAGTACGAAATGCAGCAAAAGTATAATCAGAGCTGTATGCGTTATTTTATCGGTGATGTCCGTGACGAGCAGCGCTTGATTAGAGCAATGCATGGTGTAGATTTCGTTATTCATGCGGCAGCGCTAAAGCAAGTGCCCGCCGCCGAATACAACCCTACCGAGTGTATCCGTACCAATATTAACGGCGCAGAAAACGTTATCAATGCAGCCATCGAAACGAATGTTGAGAAAGTCATCGCACTATCTACCGATAAAGCTGCTAACCCTGTTAATTTATATGGTGCAACGAAACTGGCTTCAGATAAATTATTTGTAGCGGCTAACAATATGACCGGTGGCAGTCGACCGCGTTTCTCAGTTGTGCGCTATGGCAATGTCGTCGGCTCCAGAGGATCGGTGGTACCCTTTTTTCAGCAACTGATTAATCAAGGTTCCGACCATCTTCCAGTAACACATCAACAAATGACGCGCTTCTGGATCACCCTGCAGCAAGGGGTCGATTTTGTGTTGAAGAATTTCGAGCGGATGCTGGGCGGTGAGATTTTTGTACCTAAAATCCCCTCTATTCGAATTACAGATTTGGCAAAAGCCATGGCACCTAATCTGCCGACGAAGTTGGTTGGTATTCGTCCCGGGGAGAAATTACATGAAATGATGTGCCCGGGCGATATGTCTTTTCATACCTATGAATTTTCTGATCATTATGTAATCGCACCGGCAATTAAGTTTTTTAACCGCAGCAATGATTTCACAACCAATGCCCTGGGTGAGCAAGGACGACTGGTTGAACAGGGTTTCGAATATGTGTCGGACACCAATCCGCACTTTTTAACCATCGATGAAATCCGCCACTGTAATCTGGTAGCTGAGCAATGATACCCTACGGCAAGCAACAACTGGATGCAGCCGATCTTGCTGCAGTACAAGAGGTTCTGCAATCCAACTGGCTCACTCAGGGGCCTAAAGTGCCGGCTTTTGAACAAGCGATTGCCGATTATTGTCAGGTCTCATTTGCCGTTGCAGTTAACAGCGCCACCTCCGCTCTGCATATCGCATGCTTGGCATTGGACGTTGGCCCAGGTGATCGGGTTTGGACTTCGCCTAACTCTTTTGTGGCTTCAGCTAACTGTGCCCTTTACTGCGGTGCTACTGTCGACTTTGTCGATATAGAGCTTGAGACAGGCAATATGTCTGTTGCGGCACTTGAAGAAAAGCTAAGACTAGCGCAGCGGCAAAATCAGTTACCTAAAGTAGTGATACCAGTACATTTTGCGGGTCAGTCCTGTGATATGCAGGCAATAGCAGCCCTGGCTAAACAATATGGCTTCCATATTATTGAGGATGCCTCGCATGCGATTGGTGCCCGCTACCAAAATCAACCAGTGGGCAACTGCCGTTATTCAGATATCGTGGTGTTTAGCTTTCATCCGGTGAAAATTATTACCAGCGGTGAAGGTGGCATGGCCACCACGCAAAATCCGGTACTGGCACGCAAGATGCAGATGTTACGCAGCCACGGTATCACCTCTGAAACTTCAGAGTTGACCGAACCAAGCCATGGTGTCTGGTATTATCAGCAACAATTACTTGGGTTTAATTATCGTCTAACCGATATTCAGGCAGCTCTTGGTTTAAGCCAGTTTTCTAAACTGGATAGCTTTGTGAAGGCTCGCCAGCAACTGGTTGAGCATTACGACCAGGCTTTTAACCGTTATGCCGAGATTAAGCCGCTGGCCCAACACCCTGATAGCTATAGTAGCTATCATCTTTATGTTGTAAGACTAATAAGTCTGGCGCAGGAACAACACAAAGCCTGTGTCAGATACCTAAGACAACACGGCATAGTTGGGCACTTGCACTATATCCCCATTTACCTGCAGCCCTATTATCAACAGCTAGGATTTAAAGCAGGCTATTGCCCACAAGCTGAACTTTATTATCAACAAGCGGTGACCATACCGTTATTTCCCGGTTTATCATTGCAGGAGCAAAACACTGTTGTTAATACTCTGGATAGGTTTTTATGCCAGCTATAAATGCTATATCTCTGGCTAAATTGGCAGAGCGATTTCCAAGGCTTAACTGTTTAGTCTTAATTGGTAGTCGCGCTAATGGCACTGCGCAGAAGCAGAGCGATTGGGATTTTGCTTATTTTTTTGACGAGCCAGATGAATTTATCCGACTTGGGCTAGCTGAAGCATTACGCCAGCAACTGGCAAGCATAGTAAAGTGTGATGTTGACGCTATTGATCTGGTGGATATGCGTTCAGCCCAACTTGCGATGCGGATTGTTATTGTTAACGATGGGCAGCTAATTTTTTGCCAAAAACCTCAATTCTGGTTTAAGTTTCAAGAAAAAACATGGCGCGAACATGAATACTGGCAGTGGGAAGAGTCTCATGCAACTTGAAATCTATTTACGAGAAACAGCAAACCTTGCTACTGAGTATCAATCAATACTGGATCAAGCTGCAACAGCAATTAATGTTGGACAATCCTTTTCAAAATTAGAGCAAAATGGTCTTTTGCATGTGCTACAGGTCATTACAGAAAACGCCATCGGCAAAGCCAAGCACCTGTTAAAAGCCAATGGCCAACCCACACCGGTTTCAGCTTATGACGCGATGCAAAAATTAGCTACCTTGCAAAACTGGCCTGATGCCACATTAACACAATGGCAAGCCATTATTGGCTTACGCAACCGCATTGTGCATGAATATATGAATATTGATATGCGCTTGGTACTAAAATTAATCGAGCAAAAACGCTACCAACTTATTCTCGATTTTTTATTGAATGAAAAAACATGAATATCGCGATTATCCCGGCACGTGGTGGTAGTAAGCGCATACCCCGGAAAAATATTAAGGACTTTTGTGGTAAACCAATGCTGGCTTATCCGATCCAGGCAGCATTACAAAGTGGCGTAATTGATAAAGTCGTGGTCTCGACCGACGACGCTGAAATTGCTGAAATCGCACTCAAATATGGCGCCGAGGTGCCTTTTCTCCGGCAGCCGCAACTCGCCGACGATTATACCGGTACTACAGAGGTTATCCGGGATGCGATTTCGCAACTGCAATCTTTGGGTTGGCCACTCGAGCACTGCGCTTGCCTTTATGCTACTACACCCCTATTGGATGCTGGGCTAATTGCTGAACTGCTGCACAGACTTGTCGCAACTAAGGCCGATTTTGTGTTTACGGCAGCGCGCTTTGCTTTTCCTATTCAAAGAGCATTAGTGTTAACCGAAGCCGGTGGAGTTGCCCCTTTTGACCCAGCCAGTATCAGCAAACGCTCACAGGACCTGACACCGACATATCATGATGCCGGTCAGCTTTACTGGGCTAAAGCATCGACCTGGCTTGATCTGCATAAAAGTGTGTTTAGCGCCAACTCACAACTTTACGAACTGCCATCGCATCGGGTACAGGATATCGACACACCAGATGACTGGCGGCGGGCTGAATACCTATATCGGATGTTACAACAGGAACAGAGCTAAGATGCGGGTATTGTTTCGGGTTGATGCGTCAGTGACTCTGGGTAGTGGCCACATTATGCGTTGCCTAACCTTGGCAAAAGCATTGCAGAAGCAAGGAGCAGATTGTCACTTTGCCAGTCGCCGCTGCGACGGACATCTGTTAGCCATGCTGCAACAAGTGGGCTTTCATACTTTTGCTCTACCAGACGAGCTGCTATCAGAGGAAGATGATGCACTGGCCACACTCGCCATGGTGACTCAACCCTATCAACTGTTAGTCGTTGACCACTACCAATTGGGTAAACAATTTGGTCAGCTACTGCGCCAACGTTGCCAGAAAATTATGGTGATTGATGATTTGGCAAACCGCCCTCTTGAATGCGACCTGCTGTTAGACCAAAACCTACTTCCGGATATGGATAGCCGCTATCGTTCGCTGGTGTCAGCGGGTTGTCAGCAACTGCTAGGTCCACGTTATGCTTTACTACGCGAAGAATTTTATCAGCCGCATTGTCAAAGAATTCCAAACCACCTTTTGGTCAGTTTTGGCGGTAGCGATGAACAAAACTTAACCTCTCTGGCAATAGCAGCCATTGCCAGCCTAAAGTCTCTCCCTGTTACTGCCGATATAGTGATAGGGCTAAATAACCCCTGGCAAGTCAGTATCAAACAGCAATGTGCACAGCTGTCGAACGTTCAGTTACATATTCAAACTGATGCTATGGCGGTATTAATGCAAAAAGCGCAATTGATGCTCGGCGCCGGCGGTGCAACCCATTGGGAGCGCTGTGTTACCGGTTTACCCGCTTTGGTGGTAACGGTGGCAGAGAATCAGCTGGCGACCACGCGGTATCTGGATAAACTGGGAGCCTGTGTTTGGTTGGGATCACCAGCTGATATTTCAAAAAAAATTATGGCAGAAAAGATTGAATACTATCTGCAACAACCAGAGCTGCTGCTATCGATAAGCAAGGCAGCGACGACGATCATTTCAAATGATGCTGGCACACCACTGGTCGTCAGGCAAATTATTAATTTAGTGGCAGAAAAGACATGACAGAAATCAAAATTGGCAATCGGTTAGTCGGCCCTACACATACGCCTTTTATTATTGCCGAAATGTCCGGCAATCACGGCCAGTCACTGGACAAAGCAATGGCACTGGTCGATGCTGCCGCAGCTGCTGGCGCGCACGCATTAAAGCTACAAACCTACACACCAGATACCATTACGCTTGATGTTCACGAGCGTGAATTCTTTATTGCCGATAAAAATAGCCTTTGGCAAGGTAACTCACTGTATAACCTTTATAAGGTTGCCATGACGCCATGGGAATGGCATAAACCAATCTTTGATTACGCTAATAGCAAAGGTATGCTAGCTTTCAGTTCACCATTTGACTTAACCGCAGTCGAGTTTCTGGAAACGCTTAATGTACCTTGCTATAAGATCGCCTCATTCGAGAATATCGATCATGGTCTGTTGGCGGCGGTGGCTAAAACCAGCAAGCCTGTTATCATGTCAACCGGCATGGCCACGCAAGCTGAGTTGGCCGAGTCCGTCGAAGTATTGCGAGATAACGGCTGTAAAGATCTCATCCTGCTTAAATGCACCAGCAATTACCCTGCCCGTCCGGTAGATGCCAATTTGCTCACCATTCCACATTTAGCACAGCTGTTTAATTGTCAGGTTGGTCTGTCTGATCACACCCCTGGCGTAGGCGTTTCTGTCGCAGCTGTTGCATTAGGCGCTACCGTCATTGAAAAACACTTTGTACTGGATAGAAGCGGCGGCGAAGTTGATGCAGAGTTCTCGCTGGAACCCCATGAATTAAAAATGCTGGTAGAAGAAACCGCCCGCGCGCATGACGCGCTTGGTACTGTGCATTATGGTTGTACCGAGAAAGAGATTGCTTCAAGGGTACACCGTCGTTCACTCTATATTGCGAAAGATATGAAAGCCGGTGATATGTTTACTACAGAAAACCTGCGCTCAGTGCGCCCGGGGCTCGGTTTAGCACCGAAATATTTGCCACATTTTCTTGGCCGTAAAGTAAAACAGGATGTGAAGATGGGTACTCCACTTAGCTGGGAGTTAATCTGAGGCATGACAGCGTATGTCCAGCTTCGCCTTGCCACTCTGGCCGACGCTGAGCACCTGTTGCACTGGCGTAATGACGCAGACACACGCCGCTTTAGCCTTAACCCAGAGTTAGTTACTGAGCAGCAACATAGGCACTGGCTGGAAAAAAGCCTGATTAGCCCGGAACGCAGGCTGTTTATTGCCGAATATAACGGCCAACCTGTTGGCACCGTCAGAGTGGACTCAACGGCAGAATGTCACCTTATTTCCTGGACAATAGCCGCAGAGCATCGCGGCAAAGGCTTAGCGAAAGCTATGGTGAAATTATTAGTTGGCCAGCTAACTGGAAAAATAGTCGCCGAAATACTACCCGGCAATACAGCATCAATAAAGGTTGCACAATATGCCGGATTAATCTATCAATGCACGCACAATGGCATTATGTATTATGAATACCAGACACCAGGCTAATATTCACTTTACGCTGCAACAGGATATTTTATGAAAGGAATTTTACTGGCTGGGGGGATTGGCAGCAGGCTTTACCCTATTACGCTGGGCATTTCTAAACAGCTATCATACGTATGTCTTTAAGAGCTTAAGCTGCTGATATATTTAGATTAGTTAGCATTTTAAACACCCCGTTTTTTTGATCCCTCTTCAAATTCTGACGCTGGCAACGTTGTGCTAAAAATGCCAATGCTTCATTTATGGCCG
>Ga0181595_10000181_pt1 | contig 66977 bp, 22 predicted proteins | sample 041ome_7_FD_145604 | JGI IMG/M metagenome (GOLD analysis project Ga0181595, IMG submission 145604) | Coastal salt marsh microbial communities from the Groves Creek Marsh, Skidaway Island, Georgia - 041401AS metaG (spades assembly) | ecosystem: Environmental > Aquatic > Marine > Intertidal zone... | reverse complement strand
GCACGTTTCAAAGCCGTCCAAGTCGAAAGAAAACAAAGTTGAAACTTACTTAGCAAGTATAGCGCGGTTAGGGGAGTTCCGGATTAGGGGATTGCAAAATTACTGGGTGCGCATGACACAAATCAAAACACAGTGGTGTTGCTTCTACATGCTAGTTTTCGTACGTTCCATTCTTCTCCCTCGCACTCCTTACTTTATCTTCTTCGAATAATATAATGTACAAAAAGCCAGACAAAAGACACAACATATGAGATCTAGAGAAGATAATCTTCAAGCGCGTCGTTGTCAGCTTCTGATCTGCATACGTACGCAAAATCGACCAGCATGGCGTCAAAGCGCTGAGAAGAAAGCTTCTCTCTTTGTATTATCTCAACGCAAACGTGCGCTGCTTTGAGAAAGTCCATGTTGCTTTGAAACTTATCCGCGGCGGTGAAGAGAGAGAGAAAAAATTCCAACTTTTGATTCTTCAAATTACTAGCGTCTTGTTCCGAAGCATCGACTTCAATTAATGCTCCACGCAGCATCTTCGCCAATGCGCGTAAACAATCTCTCGGACAAGAACACTCGTCTTGGAAGAACATTGCATCTGCGCAATGCGCGATGACCTGCTGCGCTTGGTCTCGTCTGACAAAAATGGATACGGCCGAGTAGCAGCGTTGCCAAGTTGCGGAGGATTTAATTAATCTTTCGCTGGGATACATGAGCGTATTCCACAACGATGCGACGCTTAAAAGTACCATTCGTCTATCGCCGATGCCACAATTGGAAGAAGGTGACGCGAGCGCATGCAGGCTCTTAGCTAAAGTCTCATAAACGACGTGCGATGACGACGACGCGTTTGTATCGAGCGATACAGACGGTGCAAATAGAATCGCCGTTCGCGCAACGTCGTAAAACGCCTTCGCGTACGTGCCGTTCTCCTGAATTTGATATGCATCCGGTGAGCTCAAAACGCGTTCGAGACATCGCGCCACGCTCGTCTTCGTAGACCCCGAGGCGCTATCTAAATCATATGGTGGCATGGGTTCGCAAATCGCCTCCAAAAATAACGATATGCACTGCATAACGTGTCTCGCTGCGTTACTTCCTGGCATGAACGACGCAAATGAACTCTCCAGAAGCGCAAATACGTGCTCCGAGAAATCTCTCGCGCGCATTTTCGAAGCGACGGCGAAATTAGCAAGCATTTGCACAGCCTTGACCGATTCCTCATCTTCCCTTTCAGCTTGATTCTTCACATTCACAATACCAGTCGCTCGAGTAGAAGGCGATAGAATGCTCTCGATCGAGCTCCACGCAGACTCGAGAACGAGGCAAGCTAAGTCATTCCTCGGAGAGAACAAGGAAGAAGTCACAGACGGGGGCGGCTCAAGAAATCGCACCATCGCTCCGAGGCGCGAAAGCGCTAGACAAATTTCAATGGATCGCGCTTGCAACGCTTCGACACTCTCGGGGGAAATGTTTGATGTGTCGGTAGCCAAAATTGCGTTCTTCTGTGCGACAGAGCGGTTCAAGCGTTCTATGTGGGGAGAAATCAATCGCATCATCACTCCTTTAACAACTTCAAATTTACCCGCATCGTTGGCGCAGTATACCCACATAGTTCGAAGGACCCGCGCTAAACCTTCGACGCACGCTCGGGACAGCTCTTGGTCTTGCTGTTTTGAAGCGTCATTTTCTGGCGCACCAACTACTACGATGGGAATTTTATCCATCGCCTCAGTCGCTAGTTCTATAATTTCAACAAACGCCTCCGCTTTAAAGTGCGCAATTTTCGTTTCAAGCTTACCGCAAACGTCGCGAAATCCAACCGAAGCGGCGCGCCAAGACTCCTTGAGAGACATTGCGAGCAAAGTAAATCGTAACGTTCCTAAAATTAAATCAGTAGGCGTGGTCGCTTGCTTCATCACGGTTACCGGAAAATACGTTTCAATCAGCTTGCACGACGTCTCAATCACGCGCGGGTGAGAAACGAACATCGCCTCGTTACTCGCGATGGATGTGAATATTTGCGTAAAAAATTGCACAACGTGCGCCTCACCGTCTGAGATGTCCTCTTTTATACCGTACTTTGCTGCAATCAAAGTGAAAAGCGCAACGTCCACCGCTTCGAACTGATTTCCATTTTGCTGAAATAAATTTGAAACTATCGCGAGATACTTTTCCCCTCCTAAAGCGCCGTGGCACGTATCGAAGGCGTCCGCCAATACGTGTTCGCGAAACTTTGCGTTTTCTTCGTCGTACTCTTCGTCGTCGGCGGAGTCGTCTGAAAAATCATTTCCATTAGCTGGTGACGACTGTCGCGACGCGCTCGCGATGCAGCAAACGTTGAATAATCTTTCGAAGAGTTGGTCTCTGCATGCCTCGATGCGTTCATCTTTTTTCATCGTGTTGATCATCAAACAGAAATCGCCAAATGGTTCTACCGCTTCTTTTGGAAACGCTTCGGCTAAGGCGCATACGAACTCGATTGCTTGATGTTGCGCGTTACTATTTGCATCGTCGTTCATGTGCTCCGTAAACGTGAGAACGTCGCGCTCAACGAGGGCTACAAAACCTTGCAAGACTCTCGACGCGACCGTACCGCTTGTAAAACACGGTTTGTCCTCAGAAGCAGTAGCGTAATGAATAAGCTGCTTCATCAATTCGTGATTGGCGCATCGCTCTCTTGCGTAATCCGTCGATTGTGCACCAGCGCACATCTTTACTAGAAATTGCAGCGCAGCTTCTCCTCTCGTATCGTCCATGCTGGACACGAACTTTGCCGCGTTACTAAATAAAACCGGATACGCCTCTCCAACTACACACGGGGAAAAGAGTTGTTGATATGGATCCTGTTGTTGTGTAGATGTTGACTCGGGTTCCTTCGCGCACGCTTCAAACCAAAGTTTCGAACATTCCAAGCACGCGTTCACGGCATTTCTCGCGGCGTTTTCTAACTCTCTATTGCTAATACTACTTGTACTACTGCTACCAATCGATTGCGATAAAACTCCGGCAAACTCTAAAACGCTCGAGCACAATTGTAGAACGTCGCGACCGCTGGGTTTGCATACCCTCTCGACGAGTTGCGTTCTCGTTCGTCCGTCTTTCACGTTTTCCTCTATAGCTTCAGTAAATGCTTTCAAGATTTCAATCCCACACGTCTGTTTTCTACTGTTGCTGATTATAACCAATCTATTATTGAAGGCATCGCCGTCGTTGTTCTGTAAAGCAGAACTCGCAAGCTCTCCCGCAAAACGAATAAGGTTTGTTGCTATACCTACCCCTACGTCTTCGTTACTCCCGTTACGCTGATTTTGTTGATGTTGATGTTGTTGCCTCACCGACAATGCCGCACTCGTTGCTGCCACAGAAGCTAACTTTCGAGCGACCGTGACGGACTCTTCGTCGATGTTCGCAAACTCGCTCGCGTATTTCAGAATCTCGCTGATAAATTCAGTGGTATTTTCTCCCACATATACGTTTTCCTTCAGCACTTTCGTTTTCAACACATTCGCGGCAAAGAACGCGATCGTGTGTTCCGTTCTTTTATTTCTCCCGTTCGTCGCTCCGTCGTGTTCATCGCGCATTGACGAGAGGTTATGCAACGACTCACGTAAAAGGGCAGAACAATGTGCCGTCGTCGACGGGTCGTTCGTAAAAGAGAGCAAATATTGGTTCGCCTCTTCTCGAGCTTGCGCATCGCACGTTGAAGAGAAGTAGAGTTGAACGACTGCTTTGCGTATCGTTTCTGTGGCGAGAGCACCGGTGTCACTTCCTCCTCCTCCTCCTCCGACGCCCGCAGCGGCGCCGTTCATTTTTCAAAACGAAAACGAAACACACGACAGCAACAAAGATGAGTTCACAAAAAAGTGCCGTCGAAAAAATAATGCGCGCTTTGAGACAAAGCTAATATAACAACACGCATGAGACTAACTGCTATTAATTATTAAGAATTTGCCCCACTTTCAGTTTAAGCGGGCGTACGTTTTTGTTTTTGAGCATCTCCGTCGATGTCAATTTCGCGAGATTGATAATAATGCGGTGCTATTTCAACCAACCATTTCGGTTGAATCTCAATGCACTGACGCATGTACTCTTTACTCGTAAAGACAAGCTCGAAGTATACGACCCATTTGGGCAACTCCTTCGCCAATCCAGAACTCGGGTGAATGGACACCGTTTGCGGATTCTTCACGGTTCGATAACTTCCGTTTCTCTGTAACTTTGCACAATGATAAAAGAAACCAGATGTTATGCACTTCTTGATGTTATCGACCGCGTTTCGATCGGACGACAAATCAATCTCGACTCTTTCCAACATCTTAACAAGTTGGTCACGAATGTCTCTCGCCTGCTTCATGGTTCTGTGTTGCACAAAATTTTCGAAACACCACTGCGTCGAGTAATCGCAGTCTTGCCACGAGTTGAAGACGTTCATCAATGCTAGATGGTCACCGACATCACCCACATGAAAAGCCTTATGCGCATGATCGGCTAAAAGCTGCTTCTCTTTTGGTCGGTAAAAGATGGTGTTGCCGCACGAGAGCATCGCGCATACTGTCGCTACTTCGTCGACGCACTTGTACTTATCGCTCGCGATTAACGTCTTCGAAAGCATAGGATCGAGCGGAAATTCAGCCATGCGACGACCAAGTTTTGTGAGTTCGCCTCGATCGTTCAAAGCGCCGAGCGCGTAGAGCTGCTCCAAAGCGCGTAAAAGCGTTTCCGCAGGCGGCGGGTCCATGAAATCAAAGTGCATGAGGTCGTTAATTCCCAAGGACTTCAGCATCAAAACAACGTTTCCTAAATTCGTTCTTTGGATTTCCGGAACCGTGTTTGGATCTAGCTCGTTCTGAAACGACCACGCGGTATACAAACGATAGCACTTACCAGCCGATGTTCGACCAGCTCTCCCGGCTCGTTGCATCGCGGATGCTTGAGAAGTTGGTGTGACTACTAATGATTCCATACCCGAGCGCGGGTTGTAACTCTTCTGCTTGCAAAATCCTGGATCGATGACGTATTTGATGCCGTCGATGGTCAAAGACGTTTCGGCGATGTTCGTTGCTAATACACATTTTCTCCCTTTTTCTGGCGCTGGTTCGAAAATTTTTTGTTGTAAATCCGTGGGCAAGCTCGCGTAGATTGGACACACGACTAATTCCGCCAAACGTTTACTCCTTCCTCCATCTTCGTCGTCGTTGGTTGACTGCGATTGTTTTACGCGCGTGTTGAGTGTTTCTTCCAAAGCCTCAATCTCTTCCTGGCCGGTGCAAAAAACCAAGATATCACCTTTCGGTTCTTGCGCATGGATTTGCAACACAGAAACAACCACCGCATCCATATAATCCGCCTCTGGTTGTTTCGTGTACAAAATATCCACCGGGTATCGTCTCCCTGGAATTCTAAAGATTGGCGCGAAATCAAAGTACTCTGAGAACTTCTCCGCGTCGAGCGTCGCGGATGAAATTAACAATTTTATCTCAGGACGGAACCGCGCGATGTCCTTGACGAGTCCGAATAAAACGTCCGTGTGAAGCGTTCGCTCGTGCGCTTCGTCCACCATCATGACACTGTAAGATTTCAAATCAGGCTCGCCGAGAAATTCGCGCAAAAGCATACCATCTGTCATGTATTTCACCTTCGTTTTATCGCTCGTACAATCTTCAAAGCGAATCGAATAACCAATCTCGTTTCCTAGTTTGCATCCTACTTCATCTGCAACTCGGGTCGCCACGGACATCGCCGCTACTCGTCTAGGTTGTGTGCACCCGATTCGAACGCCTTCTTCTTTCGCAAATCCCGCCTCCCACATGTATTGAGGTATCTGCGTCGTCTTTCCGGAACCCGTTTCTCCAACAATAACGATGGTTTGATGATCTTCAACCGCCTTGATTAAATCATCTCGATATGGATAAATAGGCAAGGACCTCCTATCGGCTTCAATTTTCTTTCTAGCGCCGAGCTCTCCGCGCAAAGCTTTAGAATCTGGATCGTTTTCGTCGTCAATTTTTTCTTGCGTCGTTTTGTTTCTTCTTCTTCTTCTTCTCGTCTTTTCCCCCTGCGAATCGGAATCGGAATCCGAGGATGACGATGAATCGGAGACGTTAGTTCCCTTGATCTGCTCGTCGACAACGAACGCTATTTGATCTTCAAACACGTAATCGTATCCCCTCTTTTCATCTTGTTCTTTATTCTTCTTGCCCATTTTTGCTTGTCGAATCTGATGATCTTCCCATTCATCTTGTTCTTTGAACGGGTTGGCGTCCTCCTTCTCCTCTTTTCTAGATTGAGCGCTCTCTTTGTATCTCTCTAAAGCAACTTGGAAGCGTTTATCGCGATTGTTTTTTGCGTTTGCTTTATCGTCCACGTCGTCGTACGTCAACGGCATTTGATATACTTCCTCTTTGGACTCCTCGACGTTCCTAAGTTGCGCCTCTGCTAACGCTAAGGTTTGTTTCTTGTACTCTAAATCTTTCTTTTGTTTCTCCGTCAGCGGACGCCCGCCGTATTCATACATCTTCTCATCGTCCGCGATTTGCTCTTTCAACTCTTCTAACTTTTGAAGCTCTCTCTTTTTGAGATACTCCTGTCGCGAGACTTTCCTCAAGTCTGGAATTAGGCCTCTCTTTACTTCTTCCTCGTCCTCTTCATCTCCTTCTGCATTGGTCGATTTGATTTTGTTCGATTTGAGGATACCGCCGCCGTTATCGAGCTTCTTCGTTTTCTCCTCGTCTTTCATGCGCAAGCGCTCCTCAAATTCACGCTTTTCTTCTTGGTCCCGCAATCGTTCTCTCTCGCGAGCAGTCTCTTCGGATATTTCTTCTTCTTCCTCCTCGTCGTCGTCGTCATCCGGCTCCAACTCTAAATCGCGATACCCTTGCAAAGCTCGTTCACGCCTCAATTTCGTCTCCTCGTCTTCTGAAGAAGAAGATTGAGAAGAAATATATGCATCTGCCGACGATGACGTTGCTCCCCCCATTGCTGAATCTTGCTTCCTTCCCTTTCTCTCCTCTCTCTTCATCTTCTTCTTTAAACTCTTCCTTGATTTCTTCTTCTCTTTACTTCTCTTCTTTGATTTCCTTTTGGAATCCTCATCAACGTCTTCGTCCGAGGACGAAGACTGCACCAGAGCGTACTTGTTCTCCTCGTCGTCGACTTCGTCTTTATCGTATGCTGCCGCGGCGATGTTTGTCGATGTCTTTTTCTTTTCTTTTCCTTCTCTTACTTCCTCATCCTTCTTCGTTTTCTGTTTAGGAAAGGAGTTAATAGTATCCTCGCTCTTGTTAAGCAAACGATTGCACAATTCTCGAGAGAACTCGAGCGTCACCGCATCAAATCCAGAGTCTTTTAACGTTTCATACAACTTCTTATGCGATGAAGATGAAGACGTGGCGTGCTTTTCCGCGATGGCCAAAACGAATTGGTTTACATTTGCTTCGGTAAATCCGCACAACTCGTTCAACTTTTCGCCGATCCATTTTAACAGCGCGTGCTTATCCCCAATCGCATCCCCCCGCGCACCCATGATGATGGCTCCTCGATGGTCACCGTGATTGGATACTTATCCACTCTGTTCGGAACGACGTTCGCGTTTTTCACCACGGCCAGGGATTTAAATCACCTAATACGACGACTAGGAAAAAGTATGAAGAAGAACAGAAAAGAAGAAGAAGAAGGAAAAAGAATTTTTTTCAAGCAAGAGAACTTGGACGGTGCGCTGACTCCGGGCCGATAAATTTATAACAGTTCTAACAACACATTCATCTACTGTGAACGCTACATCGTACTATTACAAAAGCTTGCTAAATTCCCGCGTTTGAGCGCATAATCGAATGCATTTTATCACGTAATCTCGTCACGTCCACCGTAACAGATTTCGTTTCCTGCGTCCCGCTAATTCCAAAATCCACGTACTTCAATCCGCGTAAAACCGCGCAGTTCCTGTAATACGCCGGTCTATTATCTGGAACCATTTCAAAGATAACTGAATCTTTCAACGTGTATATTTCGTTTATCATTCCCGCGCCGTGGACGCCTATAAAAATGCCGCACTTTTGCATCGACGCGCGTGTTTGTTCAACTCCGTCGCTCGCTTGAATGTTTAATAATTCGACTTCATTCTCGGGAAAAGTATCGCGCAGCATCTGCAAGACAGCCTCTTCGTTTACTAATCGACGAACCGACGTGTTCAAACGTCTCATGAAACAAATGGACCGTTCCATAAATGGAACGTTGGGCGTAGAGAAAATCTCGCCGCCGCCGCCGGCGAGAAGCTTTACGAAAGAGTTGAAGAGAGACTCATCTCGACACGGCAACGATCCATCCCACGCGAGATCCCAAAGCAATCCATCGTTTGCGATCTTCACTATCGAGTCAAATTGCACGGTATCCGAACTCCGCCTACATCTCGGTTTCCCGAAAACTGCGTATTCGCTTGGGATATCTTCTGGGTTTTGACAAGGAAGAATCAAGGTAACCGAAGTCGCATCTCGGTTTGGAAAGAAACGACTCTTTGCAACGAAAGTCGCGTACAAGGCGGTGAGCCTATGCCACGGGTTTTTACTCATGGCGTCTCTGTGAGGAGACACATCGATCGCGACGTTGCGAAGAGGTAACGCGTTCAATTTTGCTTCCATCTTTATGAAGCCTCGCGCCGTTGGATGCCGATTCGACCGAGAGGCCGTGACGTGCATCGTCTGCGCGTCGTTTCCATTCATCTCCCATCTGTTTTGTAATCCTCTCCATCCCCACAAATCTTCGCACGCGCGCGTGGATTCATCTTTTGGTTGCGTCGCGGAAATGCGCGAATTTTCTTCCGGAACAACGAAATCGTCCTTCTCTAACAAAGGATAGTGTTGTCGCCAGTGCACTCTCTGAGTAAACATCACGGCTCGTTTCCAATTCGCCGCGCTCGTCGTTACGCGCGGATCCTTTCGAGTCGAATCCCCACCACCTTGCATGGTAGAAAGCCCAAGAAACGGCGTGATAAAATGACCATCGTATCTCGAGACTCCGGCAAGGAACGATACCGGGGAGATGGCGTAACCGGCGACCGCGACTGCTTTCGCTCGGCGCATCCTCGCAAAGAGCGCGTCGTGCGATTCTTCTCGACCCGAAACCACTTCTATTGCTATTTCTCCTCCATTAACACTACTTTTCTCCTTCAATTTCATTGCGCTAGTGTTGATATCCAGCGCACCAGAGCTGGATGATGATGAGGCGTCGACGACGACTAGTATCTTCTTCACCTTCCAAATTCGAAACTGTGTGTAAACGGCGTCAAAGTAAGCATCGTCGTCTTTCTCGCTCTCGTACGTTTCGCACGAATCAACTCTTTGAGCACTTGTACTACTACTACTACTACTACTACTACTACTACTACTACTACTACTACTACTACTACTACTACCACTACTTCCTTCGCTATCGTCAGTATTAAAGCAGTGCACAATTCCGATTCGGTTGCTGTTAAAATCATCTGTATCATCTGTATCGTGTCCTTTCATGTTTTCGCGATGACTTTCACCATCGCTTTTCTTTAAAACGCCAAGTTTTTTTTCTTCAAAGTCGTCGCGAAAGGTTTTCCATTTCAAGGCGTACTCCTCGTCAGACTTCCAGAGCGCTCTGGACGAGGACGTGGGTAACCACCACGAAAAACTACGTTGTTGTTGTTGTTGTTGTGTTGCAGAGGAGGAAGGGTAGAGCCGATCGGCCAGTCTCAAATCAATCGCGCGTAAGATATCTTTCGCAGTCTCGTTTTCTTTTTCATTTGTTCGTGGTTGTTGTTGTTGTTTTCCACGAACCGTCGTCGTTTTGATTTTGGTTTCTTCATCTTCATCTTCTTCTCGTGTGCGTGTCGTCCTCGTCCTCTCCACATCTCTCATCAGCGACGACGACGATGATGAAGATGATGATGATGATGATAAAGGAGGAGAAGATATTTTTACAACTACGTTTCCATCGTTATCATCGTCATTATCAATCGAGATGCTGCTCAATGTCAACTGTCGAAACATTCTCTCGACGGACATAAACACCACCGCGATGAGAAATAAGATTACATATCTTACGAATCGTTTCGAATTGATCTTATGCGCGAAACCCCGACCCGTGGTTTTCCTCGATTGAGGAGATAACAATTTCACGCCCATAATTTCAAGGCGGGTGCTTTTTGCGCGTGTGTTGTGTGTGTGCGCGCGCGCGCGCGCTGTTTTTGTGTTGTCTGTTTGTTTTGAGATTTTTTTTTTCGTTTTTCGTTTTTCGTTTTTTTCACTTCACTCAGAACCCATCAACTGTCAACCCCTCATTTTTTGAAGTACTCGTAGAAGAAGACAAAGAAGAGACAAAGAAGACAAAGAAGACAAAGAAGACAAAGAAGACAAAGAAGAAGAAGAAGAAGAGAACGATGATGAAGACATCATCATCATCATCGAAGCAGCAGCAGTGGCATTGCAGAAAGTGCTCGACGAAATCGTTTTTTCTTGTCATCGTCGCGTTGATAGTTTCGACGTTCTCGGTTGCGCCGAGTTACGCGCAACAACAAGAACAAAAACAAAGAGCGATGACAACGACGAGGGTGGTGAGTAACAATAATCAGAATAATCAGAACGGAGGTGGAGTCGGCGGAGGAGTTTTATTCGCCACTTTCGATTGGGAGAAATATGGCATTCCAAAAGTAGCGATTAAGTTTAACAATCTGCAACTCCGCAAGTGGATCGAGTCCGAAAATCTCAGACGGTGCGCGGTGAAAGCAAACACGGAGAACGGGAATCAATGCACCCAGTTTATGATTAGAACATTTTTGGGAGAGGATGCCATTCCCGTCGACGAAGCGATGGAATCCGTCGCGAGAGATAGAAATTTATATCATGCATTCGCGCGTCAAGAGAAGGCTCAGAATGAACGCATACAAAGCTTAGAAGTACAGCGTGGATTTTTAGCGGCAGTCGCTTTCGTAACGACGACCGCTTTGGGATTGTACATGTACACTTCGAGAGCTGCAGGTCTCAAAATTCCCGTCGCAGCTTTATTCTCTGTACTCACGAAGAAAAGCGCCGACGATGTAGAAGATAAAGCCATTCGAATGCGACAGGTGAACGAGGATGCCAAAGCTCGAGCGAGAAGATTAGAAGACGCGATTAACAACTTGAAGAAAAACGAATCGCGCGTTTAAAGAGTGTTTTTTGTAATAAAAAAGTTTACAGCGAACTTTTTGTATGCGTACGTGCCCAGTAGTAGTGAAAGATTAATCAATACACATCAAAACGAAAACGTATTTTATTATATTATATTAAATCAATCATGAAAGATACCAAAGAATTACGCGGCCAAGTCGCCAATCACCCCGGCGAAGGTAAACAACGCGGGTGGGACCGCTAAGCACGCGCCAACGATACCGGCGGCTTTGGCGTAATCCGCCGGAGATTCGCACTTGCCTCTCAATACTTTCGTCACGGATTCTTCCATCGCCCAATCGATGGTCTTATCGATTGGCTTGACGATGAACGGGATAGTCATTAAACCGATGGCAGTTGGCAACGCTTTTTCAATCGTCTCCGCGTCTAAACCTCCAACGTCTAAAGACAAATCCGCAGGTAACTTGGAGACCAACAAGTTGGTTGCGTTCACCATGACGCGAATGAAACTCCCCGGCCAAAAGACCGAAGCGAGCATCTGCCAAGTGACCGTGTCTAAACCGACGATAACGCCCTCTTTCATGCCTTTTTCCTTGTTCGCTTTGATTGCCTTGTCGAACGTATCCGCGAGAACGTACACCGCGGCTACGCCGTACGTGGCTGGCACGCCAAACGGCGGTAACCAAGCCGCGAAGGCTTCTCCGCACTCGTTCGCGTACCCCATATATCTCAAAGGCGAGTCTCTGTAAATGTCGTAGGACTCGTCGCCTTTTTTTCCTTCATTGTCTTTTTCCGCGAGAGCTGCTGCTGCTGCTTTTTGAGTCGTCTTCACGTCTTCCTTCTCTTTAGTGACCGCGCGAACGACCGTCGTCGTGCTCAAACGACTGCTCTTCGACGAAAACCGCGTCGTCGTTTTGATGATCAGGTTGTTGGTGTTGTTGGTGTTGCTGTTGTTGGTGTTGCTACTGCTGTTAAATCTAAACTTCCTGCAGTGCGAATGGTGTTTCTTGGATTGTCTCAACGACGACGACGACGAAGTCGAAGTCGACGAGGAAGAGAAAGTTCTGCACCTCGTCGAAGAAGAATAAGAAGACGTTAAAGACGCGTGTTTCGCGGCCGTTCTCACGGATGCCATGGTTGCTGCTCTCATGATTATTATTTAAAGCGTGTGTGTGTGTGCGCGTGTGTGAGGTGTGTGCGCGTGCGTGGATTATGATGTTTGGGGTGAAGAAGATGAGAAGACGATAAAATTTTCCCTTCTTTTCCAAATCATTTGCGGCTCAGAACGAACGTTCAGCCGGGCAGAACGAAGAGCTGAAAAAAAGAGAAAAAAACGACGTTTGGCCTCGGACCTCTTTTTTTTGCAAAAGAGAAGAGAGAGGAGAGAGTTCTCGAAGACAGAAAAACCGCTTCTTCTGACGAACGCGGATCCTTCTCACTCCATAACTATCCCGCTTTTTACTTGTTTTATTATATATATATATACTATTGTTAAATGGTCCCATCGACGACGACGACGACGACGACGACGACGTCTTCATCATCTTCGTCTTCGTCTTCGTCTTCGTCTCCCTCGACGAAGAAGTTGTCCGCGAAGAATATCATCGTCGGCGGCGGTTCGAAGAAGAAGTGCAACAACAACAAAAACGAGCAGCTCGACGAGGAGGAGGAGAATGGGGTGGACGATAAAAAAAATGGAAAGAAGGAAGAAGACAACAAAGAAGAAGGAGAAGGAGAACACGCAGAAAACGACGACGAGGAGAAGATGGTGCAAATGAATCTCGAGAACTTGCAGTTAGCGCGAGAGGAAGAGTATAAGCGAGCGAGGGCGGAAATATTCGGAAACGAAGAAGGAGAAGAAGAAGAAGCAAAAGAAGGAGGAGAGAGAGAAAATGAACAAGATGGTTTTTCTAAAGAAGAAGGCAAAGAAGAAGACAAAGAAGAAGAAGAAGAAGACAAAGAAGAAGAAGGAAAGAAGAGGCAAGACGAGGACGAAACGAGAAAAGAAACGACTGAGAGTAATAACAACAACATAAACATAAACATAAACAGCACAAAAGCCATCCCGAGAAACGTGCACGCAGATAAGAACGATCCAGATTTCACTCGAAGAGGAGGCGGTGTTGGAGGAAGAGGAAGAGGACGGGGAGGGCGAGGTGGAGGAAGAGGCGGCGGCATGTATCCCGGCGGATTCCATTACGTTCCACCTCAATATCCGTACCCGATGCCGCCAATGTATTATCAAAATGTTCCGTATGGATACGTACCGGTTCAGCCGAACTTTATGTATCACGGGGGCGTTGGTCACTTCCCGTACTACGCGCCGCAGCAACAACACATTTTTCCGCAGCAGCAACCTCCGAACGTTCCTCTTCATCAGAATATCGTGGCAGTTTCGCCACTACCACGACCAATAATTACACCTCCACCACCGATGCAACAGCAGAAAGAAGAAGAAGAAGAAGAAGAAGAACAACAACAACAACAACAACAACGACAACAAGAAATAGCACCGGTAGAAAAAGCAACACTAGAAGAAGATCTCAATACAAAAAAGAAACAGGTTCCTGAAAAGAAACAAGACGTCGGCGCGTCGTTGGGGAAACAAAATACGACGACGAATAATAGCAGTAATAATAGTAATAATAATAACAAGAATAGCTCCGCCGCGAAGGAGAATAGTAATGGTAAAAACAACAAGAATAGTAAAGGAGGAGGAAATAATAAACGGAGGAATGCGCCGGCGTTTGTTCGGCAAGAAAGTGATTTCCCGCCGCTATCGTGAGAGAGCTTATTATGTTAATCTTTTTGAGTTTTTATTATATGATTACAACGCAACGTGATTCGTTTTCTTATTTATTTACTGCACACGTTCAAATGGCCTTCGTTGATTATCTCGTCCAACTCGAGAGTCTCGACATCCCCGGTTGCGTATAAAACTTTAGCGTTTCTCGCTCGAGCGTTGAGCGATAACACTTCAGCTTTATACCACAAGCCGTCGTCCGGCCAGTAGAGCTCTATTTTCGCGTCTACTAAAGAATCTAAGGGCGCGTCTTGTTTTATGATTACCCCGGGGGAGGGCTTTTTTAAACCAGCCGCGTCATCGTTATTAATTGTATTATTCTGCTATTTATGTGAGAGTGAGAGAGAGAACTTAGTTTTTTCCCTGAAGATTTTTTGCTTTTTCTCGGCTCCTCTCAAACAAAAGGAAGAGACCGCCAAACATTTCCTCTCAGGAACCAAGAAACACGAGGGAAAGCAGCAAAAAAAAGACGACGAAAGCAGACAGAGTCCATAATAATAAATCATCTCCCACTCGAGGGGAGCGCGCGCGCCTAAATTTACGCGAACGAAACGAAACGAGCGAAAAAGCGAAGTTTTGCCCGCGGATACAAAAAAGAATTCGAATCGTACCATTACTGCTGCAGATCGTTTATTATTGTTCGCTGCTGTAGCCACCTGTGCGTAAGGAGAGAGAGAGAGAGAGAACGTGCGCGGTGAGACGTGAAAAAATTCCGATTGCGAGTGCCCTGTTTGAGTAAAATTCAGGGGGCAAAAAAGAGAGAGTTTGAAAAGAAAAAACGAACAAGAGCGAATGAACGACGACGATGTCGTTATTCAAAACGAGTCGCGGCGAGGAGAAAGAAGAGCCCCGCGAAAAATTCCTCGTCCATCTTCTTCTTTCGCACAAAGACGCTTACCTTCATTTTCTTGCCGCCTTTTCCGGACAACACTTCGTACGTCGTCGGTAAACTGTTTATTAAATCGAACAACTTTTTTCTCTGGTCCGCGGAAAACTTGGCCGAGTAATAAAAGGCAACAGCCATCAACCAAGCGTCGGAATGGACAGCTACGAGCGCGAGCCAATCTCCACGTTTCATACCGTCGCGAGCAAAGTTGATCCCAAGCGCAGGTTCTGGTAATTCAGGCGGAACTTCCTCAGCCGGTAACGAAACGACCCAACTACCGTCGGCGTTTGAATACAACGAGAGATTCTCGCGGTCCGGATCGCAACTCGCGAAAAACATAGCCTGTTAAAGAGAGAAAGAGAGTATAAAAGAGGAAACGTTAGTTAATCACCATCTGAGGTATTCGCATTGGTCTTCATCTTCCTCGTCGCCGCTCGCTTTTTGTTTGTTCCCGTCTTAACTGTGGGAACACGAGATTGGCTCTTTTTAAAACAACCACCTCTTCTCGTTGTTTTAAATTGATGAGAGATATACTGGGCGAATACGAGAACCGCATCAAAATGTATTTAACCCTCGAGATTCGAATGCAAAGATAATCAAGGCATTCGCTACAGTCCGTTTTCGCAATCGTCCATCGTCGCAAAGCCTCTTTTGTGTATTGTTTTCAAACAGCGCGTCGCGCGGTGAAAAATAATAAATGCGCGCAAAATTTGTTTGCGTATTCTCGAAGGAATATGTCGCCGGTACACTTTTACTCTTCCGTTTCGAACGCTCAATTTGAACTCAGATACTAATCACCCGTCTGAATCTGTTCTCAAATTTCTCGAACCGATATCGCGATGCGTGAGAGCGCGCGCGGTGTATTTGCATTTTCAATATTAAACTCGAATTTTTAAGCGCGAATTGGAGAAGGAGAAAAAAAAAAGAGAGCGCGGTTCTGATGCACGCGCACGTACCACGTCGTCGTTTAATGCTTTATTAATGCCAGCTTGTCTTCCCTTGAAGTTCTGGAAGACTTCCTCGGGAGTTCGCGGACTAAACTCGCTCATTGGACTCTCTATTCAAAATATATGATGAATCGGTTGACCTTATTCTACTTGCCTAAATGTGTCGTCTTGTTTAAACAAATGGAAGAGAAGAAAAAACTCCTCCTCCTCCCTCCTCCCCCACTTTAAATTCATCATCGTTTGAAGAAGATTTTTCCTCCTTCTCCATATCAATACTTTTTCCGCATCCTCACCTCCATCATCGTCATCACTCTTTTGATTGAGGTTGTTCGAGAAGAGAGAAGGAGCACTTGTCGTCGCGCGCATAAATACTTTAATAATACATTCGTTACTCGTAGGAAGGAGTTAGTTGTTGTAACCGACGAGACGACTTGTTTATTATAAGAGTTGAGTGAGAGAGAGAATCCAACAAAAATTCAAAAAAGAAAAAAGAAAATATGCTGCGAGAAGAAGATAAAGAAACAAGGAAGAAGAAGAAGAAGAAAGTTTTCACGTTATTGCTCGTCGTGGACGATGAAAACGAGCGAGTACTGCTTGGAGAGAAGAAAACTGGGTTTGGAAAAGGGTTTTGGAACGGATTCGGTGGTAAAGTTGAAGAGTCAGACCCAACCGTTCTCGCGGCGGCGTTGAGAGAGCTTGAAGAGGAAGCTTGCATACAGGCTCTGGACGCGAAAGAAGTTGGTCGCATAACTTTCATTTGGATCGATGAGCCTGAAAAACCACCGTGGCTGGTTCACATCTTTAGAGCAGACACGTATAGCGGCCAAGAAAGAGAGACGGAAGAAATGCGTCCGCAATGGTTCCCTTTCGATGCCATACCTTTTCAACAAATGTGGGCGGACGATCAACACTGGTATCCACTGGTGTTGAATCGACAAAAGCGGAAGAACTTCGAAGGCACTTTCAACTTTAAAGAGGTTACAACGCTCGTCGATTTTGAGTTGAAGGAAGTTCAATCGTTATCCATGCAATAAGTCGTAAATAGTCGTAAATAGTCAGAGAAAAGAAGTTGATGTATCAGCTCCGTGTATTTTTTTGTTATGCATATAGTAACGTGCCATAGAAGGAGAAAAGAGAGAGAAGAAGCAAACACAAACACGAGGAAGACACAAACCAAAATTTTATCCATCACCTCCTCCTCCTCATTCTTTATCGTCCGACATAAAACTACATTAATAATATAATAACAACAACAACAACAATAATAACACAATAACTGCCGAAAAGATGAACACTGTAATGAGTTGTGCTGCTCACATTTCTACGACTACCGCGTCGTCGTCGTCGTCGAAGATGATGAAGATGATGAAGAAGAGCGGAGCAGTCAGTGGTGTAAAGAGAAGAGTTGTGAACCAAAATATGAAGAAGAAGAACAACAACAATCGAAGAGGAAACGCATTGAAAGTGTTCAGCAGCAACACGAAACAGGAAACGGAGAGTAAGAACGAAATATTGGAGAAAACGATGACGCCTTTGGAGATTATGGACGACGCTTTGAAAACGTACGGAGACGATATCGCGATTGCGTTTTCTGGTGCCGAGGATGTGGCTTTAATTCAATACGCGCACTTGACGAACAGACCATATAGAGTGTTTTCCTTAGACACCGGGAGATTAAACCCGGAAACGTACGAATTATTTGACCAGGTTGAGAAGCATTTCAACATTAAGATTGAATATTGCGTCCCGAACGAAGAAAAATTGGAAGCGTTTGTCAACGAGAAAGGGTTGTTTTCGTTTTACGAAGACGGGCACAAGGAGTGCTGCGGCATTCGTAAGGTGCAACCGTTGAGGAAAAAGTTGTCCACGTTAAAAGCATGGATTACTGGTCAAAGAAAAGATCAATCACCTGGTACGAGAATGCAAGTCCCGGCGATACAGTTAGACCCGGCGTTTCAAGGTATTTTAAACGGAAGTGAACTCGTGAAATACAATCCGCTGACAAACGCCACCTCGCAAGAAGTTTGGGACTTTTTGAGAGTCATGTCGACGCCTGTGAACGCGTTGCACACGCAAGGATACGTTTCAATCGGTTGCGCGCCTTGTACCAGACCGGTAACTCCTGGGCAACAAGAGCGAGAAGGTCGATGGTGGTGGGAGAATGCGAGCGATAAAGAGTGTGGCTTGCACTCGGGAAATTTGAGCAAAGAGGAAAAAGAAAAGCAGGATAAGCGAGAAGAAGACGCCGCGGATATCTTCACCGATGCTTCGGCTATTTCGGTTGAGACGCGAGAGTCGATGGAGAAACGAATCTCTCGAGGTTTAAAGAACGAAGAAAACGAAATGATTGTTTTGTACGCGCCTTGGTGTCCGTTTTGCCAAGCCATGGAGGGTAGCTTTACGGAGTCGGCGCAAACGTACGGCAAAGCTAAGAACGTGCGATACTCGAAGTTCCGCGCCGATCAAGACGAGAAAGAGTGGTCGAAAGAAAATTTAAGCTTGGCATCTTTCCCGACGATCTTGCTTTTCCCGAAAGGACGCGAAGGGTACGTAAAACTTGGCGGTGAAAGGCGCGACGTGGAGAGTTTGCAAATTTTTGTCGAGTCCATCGTCGGCAAGTAAATAGTAGTTTATAACAAACATATAACAGAGTCAAAATAAGCGAAGAAGAAGAATCGTGACTAAACAAATAAATTACGCGTCTCCCCCCTCTCTTTAATAAAGTTTTTCCTTCACAGAAACAAACGAACGAATCCTCCTAAAAAGTAGATCATCACAACGATGGGAATCACGGCGTCCTCCCTGAATCTCACCGATTTTGACATCGAACGTGAGTGTTGTTGTTGTTGTTGTTGTCGTTCTTTCTCTATTTTCCATTCAGAGAACTTTCTTTTCTCTTCTTCTGTGCGACGACGAGAGTCTCTTTTTTTTATCCAATTTTACTCACAGTAGTACTCTCTCTCGTCGTCGTCTGGTGTCCTTCAAAAAGCAACGACACGCGACGAGAACAAACGACTCACATTTCCCTTTTGTTTTCTTCTTCTTATGAACAAACAGAGATATCTTCGTATTGTTACAACGTCTTCACGTCCGCTGAGATTCAGACGTTATACAAAAGGTTCCAACAACTCGATAAAAAACACAAAGGATACATCAGCGAAGACGAACTGTTGAACATTCCAGAGTTGGCAATTAACCCTTTAGCGCCGAGAATAGTCCAGCTGTTCGTAAACGTCAACTTTAAAGAGTTTTGTCGCTTGCTTTCTCTGCTCTCGAAGAATGCCAACGAGAAGTCTAAAATTTCATTCATGTTTCGCGTGTACGACGTCGACGCCGACGGGATCGTATCGAGAAACGACTTGGAAATCATACTGAGACAGTTAGTTGGATCGACCCTGAGCGAAGAGAAAATCGACGCGTTGGTACAGAAAGCGATGAATGAAGTATTAGAGCTCGAAAACAACACTAGTAATAGCGATAGCAACAACAGAAAGAATAACAGTAGCAGTAGCAACAACAACAACAACGCGACGGCGTTACCCGGTCTTACCGAGAGTGCTTTCTATTCGGTCTTCTCGAGCGGTAACGCCGAATTAGTCCCGACTGTTTCCATTCACGAGGACGACGATTAATTGATTGATTGATTGATTGATTGATTGATTGATTCGCCTTGTTTGACAAGAAGAAATAAAATAGATAATTGTTTTAATTTGTCATCACACTGAAATTTGTTCACAAATCCCATTTTGACTCGAGTAAGTTGACACTTTTTTTCACACGACAAAGGACGCGCAACGAAACGAAACGAAGGAAGGAAACAAGAGCATGTCATCATCATCATCTCTCTGCTTCTCGATTTTCACGACCAATAATAGCATAAACACTATATATGCTCGTTCTTCATCCTCTCGATCGAAGTTGTTCGGGGTCTCGCCGTCGTCTTGTCCGAGGAGGAAGAAAGAAGAGCGCCGGCGTCGTTTGGTGAAGAATTCATCTCATCGACAACAACATCTTCTTTACAAAGAAGAAGACAACACAGAAGAAGAAAAAGGCAAGCCTGTGGACTTTTACGACGAAATCATAGCGAGAAATGATGCTTTGGTGGATATCATGCTGGAGAAAATCCGTCGGAGAGAAAGTAACAGCGATAGTAATTATAACGGCGATAGTCTTCATCGCGAGGAATCGGGTAAGAATGAAGAAACGAAAGTGTATTTGGTCGGGTGTGGTCCGGGAGACCCCGGGTTACTCACGCTGAAAGCGTACCACTTGATAGTCACCGCGGATGTTATTCTGTATGATAGACTGGTTTCTCCGGAGATTTTAGAGTACGCTGCTAGTGCAAGAACAAATAATAATGATACGAAGAACAACAACGAAGAAAAAGGTTTGATGCTTTTTGTCGGTAAGAGGTCCGGTTTTCACACGCGAACGCAAGACGAGATTCACGACTTGATACTGGAATTTGCCAACGCCGGAGCGACGGTTGTGAGATTGAAAGGCGGAGATCCGTTAGTGTTCGGTCGAGGTGGCGAAGAATGCGAGTTCTTGCGCGAGAAAGGATTCGACGTTAAAGTTATTCCAGGGATTACGGCGGCGAGTGGAGTAGGATCGAGAGCCGGAGTACCGCTGACGCACAGAGGCGTGGCGACTTCGGCGAGACTGTTAACTGGCCATCTCATGAAGAAAGAGAAGAAGAAAATGGACCCAGGAAAGAATTTAGCGCTATCATCCTCGTCTAAATCATCGTTTAAATCAAAAGTAGAAGCAGAAGCGTTAGGAGACGAAGATGACGAAGAAGACGGTGCTGTTGATTTTGCCGTCACGGCGGCGGATTCGGACACGACGCTTATCATTTATATGGGCTTAGGTACGTTACCGAAAACGAAGAAGAAGTTATTACAAGATGGCGCGCTAGACAAACGAACACCGTGTCTAGCCGTCGAAAATGGAACGACTTTGAAAGAACGCCGCGTGTTCTCTACGTTGGAGTTTATTGATGTAGCTGTCGTTGATGCGCAGTTACAGTCGCCGACGTTGTTGTTCATCGGCGACGCCGTTCGATTATCTCCATACTTTCCAGAAGCGTTGTCGAAGGAAAGTTTCTCATCCTCGTCATCTTCGATGATGAGGTGGGAACTGCAGGTTGGTCAAGACGAAGATGAAGATCGCATGTGTCACACTCCTGAACTCGGCGGTCAATGTCGAATCATGTCTGACATCAATGACCGCGCCTCGAGAGAGTGGTTTTCAAAAAACTTCATAAGCGACAACCTGTTTGCTTCGTCCTCGGTCGGAAACAGATACACGCGCGTGTAATGCTTGTAGTAAATTAATTCTTGATGTATAATATTAAATAGCTTTAAAACGTTGCGATTTCAGAAACGTTGTTCAGAAAGGTAAAAAGAAGCTTTTTTTCTCTTCTCATTTTCCTTCATTTTAATTTAAAGCACACACACAAAAATTTTGGAGAAGAAGAAAAAATGGCATCAGCGTCCGACGGTGGCGAAGATCAAGCGACATTAGCCAATCAGCAAACGAACATAGACGAATCGACGGTGAAAGAACCTTTAGACTTAGTTCGATTATCCTTAGACGAAAGAGTGTACGTGAAACTAAGAAACGATCGAGAGTTGAGAGGGAAATTACACTCCTACGATCAACACTTGAACATGTTGTTGGGAGAAGTCGAAGAAATCACGACGATTCGAGAGGTTGACGAGGAGACGTACGAAGAGATTATCAAGAGTAACAAGAGAAGTGTGCCGTATTTGTTCGTGAGAGGTGACGCGGTGACACTGATATCGCCGCACGAAATTCGTTCGTAAAAAACATTCCATGCTTTTGCAAAGAAAAAGAAAAAGAAAAAGAAGAGAAAATTATAGAAGAGAGCTATGTAGCGTGTAATTGATGATAGAGAAAAAAAGAGGATTTTTACAGTATTAATATGATCTCAACGAACAAAACCGTGTACCTATAGTTACGGTACGTGTGTGTACTATTTACGCTTCACCTTTTGCCTCTTGTCTAGCGAGGTACTCCTTAACGGATAAAGAGTTTCCAGCCAACGCTTTCGATCCTCCATTCGAGGAGGCGTTCATTCTCCCGGCGGCAAATCTTTGCCTGACGAGAACTGGATCGCGCTCCGTGGCTCTTTTCGCGTGCGTTAAAGAAGGTTTCATCCCGTTGCTATTCATGTTGAGGAGTTTATTTTGCGCGAGTTGGTGCGATTTTGAGATGTGATGCAAAGACTCGCGAAGTTTCTCCTTCATCGTTTTGTAGTTCGCGAACGCGTCTTCTTCATCCTCTTCTTCTTTGCGTTCGTTTCCTGCCGCAGCTGTCTCTGCATTCATTTCGGCCATTTTCGCAGCTTTCTCTGCTGCAGCTTTTGCGTTGTTCTCGCCATCTGTTTTCATGGACCAATACGTCGTCACTCGCGTCGGACGTCTCGAAAAAGGATCGTCTTCAGAAATATCTTTACCCTCTTTCACCTTCTTGATGTGTTTCACCGCCGCTTGAGACAATTTAATTGCGTTTGAAAACTCATTTTTCTTGTTGATATCCGCCATGACTTTTTGATTACCGCCTCGTTTGTTTATTTTGTTCTCGATTTTCTCGTTCAATTCTTTGATGGCTTCCTCCAACTTTTCTTGTTGTTCGACGTCTCCTTCCTCGCGGGCTTTCGCCAATTGCATCTTCATCTGCTCTTTTTCAAAGATGAAATTCGTCGATACCCCACCTCGTTTTTGCTTGTTCAGCTCGAGCATTTTTTGAACATCCTCAGCAGTGTATCGATATTCGTCTGCGCCGGTTAATTTTTTTGAGATGATGTCGCAGTCGTCCACCGAGGGAAGATATTTTTTCGCGGTTTTCTTAACGTGTTCGTACCATTTCCCGAACTCTGAATTTTTGAACCGTTCATCGTCGTGATCGAGAATGAGACTACCGACACCCACAGTTGCGTTGCTCTCATCGTTGGCCCGAGCAAACGCATCGTCTACGCGATTTGATGTTTCTGAAATTCGAAACGTCTTCTCGTGACTACCCCAACGCAAAATCAACCACTTTTTCGTGGATTTTTTTGCGTTCGTGCCGTCGTTATACTCGTACGCTTTTAAGCTATACGTTTGCGTTGTTCCTTGATATGATCCGTCCGCGATTCCGGCGATTTGACACAATCGATAGCGACTTTCTTTGTTTTTATCCAAGCCGATGTTCACTCGAACAAACGCGCCTTCCACGGCGCTCTCGTAAAAAGGTTCCGATATCCACTTCTCTAACTTTGATCTTGGAAGTGTGATCGCTCTCACATCTTTTGCCGTAGCTTCTTCAAAAACATCCATATCATCGTCGTATCCAAATCCACCGCTGCTGCTCGATTCGTCGTCTGAATAGTCGCCTCCTCTTTTTCTTCTCCCTCGAGTCGAGGAAGGTTTCTTCTGTTTCGATCTTCGCCCTTTTGTCGTCGTCATCGACGTTCGTCTTCTCTTCTTCCTCGCTAACATTTCTTCCTCATCTTCTGAATCTAACCTGTCCTCGTCATCGTAGGATAAACCCGAAGAAGAGGACAAATCGTCGGAAGAGGACCCGGCTTCGTCGATTTTCTTTTTCACTTTCTTTCCAATCTCTTCCAGAGCCTTCTTCGATTTCTCGTCTTCGCCTTGTCGCAATCTTTCTCTCCCTTTATTCCTTTCCTTCTCTTCTCTCTCCTTCGCTTTCTCTAAAATCCGCTTGCGATCTTTTAAGATTTTCAACTTTGCGCTCCGCTTCGCCAACTCTTCTTCGCGATCCAATTCATTCATTTGCATCAATTCTTGCCGATCGGCCTCGTCTCCGTAGCCGTCGGAATCATACTTCGCGAGAAAAGCTTCGTCATCATTTTCTTCTCTCCCGTTCCCTCCCATCCGCCGCTTCTCGTCGTCGTCGTCGTCGTCATCAGAGTCTAGAAAACGCGTCGACTGGGGGGGCATTTCTTTGTTCGTATCGTCGTCCGACATGTTTTGTTTGAAGAGGAAATTTATACTTTCTTTGTGGATTGGAGAGAAACAAAATGAAGAGATTTTGCTCTTTTGAAAGGAGAGACAATTTTTTGAAGGAGTGAAAATGGGGAGACGAGAAAACGAGACAGAGAGGGATCGATAAAAGAGGGATAAATAAAAGTTCGTCTTCTGCGGCTGGGTTCATTCTAATAACAACGAGTACATCAAACGAGTATTCCATCATTACAAAAAGAAAAGAGTACTAAGTTATCAAGATGCTATCTGAAAATCTCATCATATTCATCATCATCGCATGTGAAAAATCAACTCTTATTGAGATTGCGTTTGTTGCAAGCGTTCTTCCAGCGCCCTGATGCGTTGAGAGCGGTTGTACCTCTCTTGCACTTCTGGTCTTTGACGACCAAATCCAAAGAGACCACCGCCGCTTCCAGTGTTGGCAGATCCTTCGTTATCTGAATCGTCCTCGCTCGAGCTCGAATCAAATTCATCCAAGGCTCCATCGTAGTCCTCATCGATGAAATCAATGTGCATCATCTGCAAGTTGCGTCGGCGTTTGAAGAACATCCACAGCATCCACGCAAAGACGGTCAACACAGCAATTGAGGGGACAATCACAACCGATCTATCCAAGTCACCCTCGACATATTCCACATAGACTGGCATCGGGGGGGAGAGCGGAGGCGCAGGCGGCGGTGGAGAGTAAATAGTCGGTGGCGGCGGGTAATAAACCGTCTCCACGAAATACGGTCCAAACGTGAGCGCGGAATATAAAGAAGTAGAGAATCCTCTTATGGAAGTAGAGTCCGTAACATTGAAGTTATCTGGGCTCCATTTCCTCGGCAAGTCTGACCATTCCGTCACAAAGTCCCCGAATCCATCATCACCCAACGGCCACTGTCGAATTTCGGTTTGGTAGTCTTCTCGATCTTTCGATTGACCATCAAAAATTTGATCCCATGACTTATGCATCGTAAAGTCAAAGTAAGACGCATTGGAGGGGATTCTAGCAGCGTACGCAAAGTTATCCGTGGCAATTGCGTAGTCCAACATCGCAGTAGGTGTGGATGCAATCATTGCTGTGAGAGCATCCTCGCCGAGATTCAAGGAACCTTTATCAGGAGAGTTGAACGCTTTTATTTGCTCCGCAAAATGTCCATTTCCAGATTTCACAAACTGCGGTACAACTATAGCCGTGTAACCGTATTGCTCCTCACCACCGTCGATTAATACTTTCGCAGAGAATGGATTAATCGTATCCATAGCACTCAATGAATAAGTTGTCTTTGTGAAGACAGTCGACGAGACGCGAATGATGTCATCAGACGTAACATTCTTACCGCACGTAAATCCAGCGAGCTCGGAAAAGCATGGTCCATCGTCATCAATGTCAATATTCATGGATAATAGCGGACCCGACACATCAGTAACGTCGCTAGTTATTTGCGGTACTGTCAACATCAAATCAGTCGAACGTTCGTTTCTAAGAATCTGAGTTGGGGAACGTCTTTGACCGGCGAAGCCAGTCACCGTGAAATAGAACGCTTCAACAGATTCCGGGTCTTCTCCGGGAACCAAGGTATCCGCAATTGCCTGTCCAAGCCACGTAGTTGCGGTAATAACATCGTTCATTTTGTCTTGGTCTCTGATAATTGGACTGTTATGGCACCCTACGTACGCCTGCACTAACATATTACTCAAAAACTCAGCCGCGCAAACCTTTGCAGCATCTGTTAACTGCAAGTCCACATTCAGCGCACCGTCCACATAGAGTCTATGTTGAAACACCGCACCCTTTATCTTAGACGTCGCCCCCGAGCTAAACAACACGTCAAACGCTTCGTTCGAAATCTCACCTGGCTTCCATAATATAGTATTCATGGAGCAAATATACTTCTCGAGATAGTCATCGTCTACAGAAGATGCGAGATCCAACGGTGAGTACTCTTGAACGAGTTGATTTTTCATGGCTAAGAACTCCGTCTCGACAGAATTGCATGCAAGTGCCGGAGTTGGTTGATCACTAATAGTAGCCGGTGGAACGCCCCAAGTCTTACCCCAGACGTTGATAAATGATAAAGCACGTGCTGTGTCTTTCGCTCCGACGTAAGCGTTGAAATCAGTGTTAATCAAAGTCTGCGCAACTTCTGATGATGCCGCATACCAGCTACGGCCAGACGCCCGAACCTTTCTTCCTTTCGCGGTCCTAGCCGGGTCTTTCGCATCCGTGATTTCCGTGTTCGATATACGCTGAATAATTTTGATCGATTCGGCGTCAAACTTAGCTCTGCGTTCAGCTTTGGTACCTGACATTGCAATTGATCTCCAGTTCTCTGCCAACATACGCCTGCGGGTTGAGGACGAGCTCGAGGTCGAGTCGCCAAAAATCGCAGCCGTGGAAGTTTGCTCCGCATCTTCCGTCAACTTTCTGACCAAGTTACAGGAAACTTGCTGAGTAGTATCCTCGTCAACAATTGCAGCTGCAAGAGGATTGATTCTCAAGTAGTAGTCTGTTGCGTACCTCGTTGCCATTCCTTGTTCATCGTAAACATAAACAATCAAAATGATATCAGCAGTGTTCACACCATCACCAGCCGAGGGCAACGAGAAGCCCGAAATTTTCGTGTTCGTCGTTTCCTTACCCGAAATGGCTGTTTCTTCGCTTTCTTGACCTCTGAGGGCGTAAGCGAACTGGTACAAACAAGATGTAGAACAATCAGTAGTTCCATCTAACCATTGTTTTGCAACAAGCTCAAATTCGGTTTGTCCATCCTCGAAGCCGTAATCCACAAGCAAGACTTCCTGTTGAGTGGCGTCGTCAACGACATTTTCAGCAGCAGGTACGGACTTATAAGAATCTTCTCCACATTCGCAACCATCGATGGCCGACGGACATAATATCGTCGAAGTCATTTCATTATACCTAACTTCCAAGAAGCCGCCAGAAGGCGGTGTTCCAACTGTGATCGTTTGGCTTGCTTCACCAGTAGTTCCCGAAGCTTCCAAAATCACGGTGCATTTAAACGTGTACTCGGAACCAGCCAAGAGAGTATTCGGCGCAAGAGTCAATGAGCTTTGTTTGACAGCTTCAGACGGTTCTACGCCGTAAGAAGTCGAGACTAAAGATTCCAAACTACCTCCTGCAAATCCTACAGAACCAGACACGAGTTCCCATTGATAAGTGACACTTTCGCCCGAGGCGACAGCCGCAGTCGCGGAAGGTGACTCGCACGTGAGTGTACCACCTCTGGTTGGTGACCATTCGCCTTGAAAGTAATCTTCATCGTCGTCTCCGATAGTTACAGAAACGGACGTGATACTCGTCCACGTGACGTATGCTGTTTTCGTTCTTCCGGTGAGCGATGACTGACCGCGAACCCCTTTCGAGATGGTACAGCCAATCTCGTACATGTTATTCGTTCCGAGATATTGAAGTAGATCACTCCCTGGAATAGATATGGTGTCAGTGTCAGTCGCAAACATAGCACTCGCATCAGTGAAGCAATCTGCACCATCGGCGATCTCAACCAGTTCGCACGTCGATTCACCATCAGGAATTTCACATGCTTTCGTGCAGAACCAGTAGTAACTCCACGGATAAGCCACACCAGACTCATCACGTGAGTCTTCAGGATCAAACGGAGACGCAACGAGTGAGTTTGTCAAAAATGGTGAAACAATTCTATCTCCACCAAGCCTATCCTCGACGATAATTTCACGGTAAGCGACATTCACTTTCGTTGTTGATGTTATAGCTTGAGCAGTATTGCCGGAAGAAGCAATAGTTGCCGTAACTAACAACTCATACGTTTCTCCAGGTTCGAAAGAGTTTGGAGGAAGAGTAAGTTCCGGAGTCCCTCGCGTATTAATCCAATCAGAAGATTCAACTTGCAAGGATCCCGCTGTGAACTCCCAATAATACTCGAGAGCGTTCAAATTCTCGGGATAATCCATGCAAGACGTGTCCGGAGCTGATACGTACGAGATAATTGTCAAGCGATCCGAAGCGTAGATGGTAACTTCTTCCGGAGTTGCAATCTTGGGCAAAGGAACAGCAGCGACTGCCGTATCAAAAGTCGCAGTTGACGTTGTTCCTAAAAAGTTCGTAACTTGTAACTCAGCAGTGTACGTTCCGCCTGGCACAAGGTCCGTGTACGGAACGAAGAGACTATCTGTGCAAGTATTAATCTTGTTAGCTGTGTCAACTTCGCAAATATCAATATTAGATACATCTTGCGTACTGGTAATTCTCCAAACGTACGTGAGGGCTCTACCACCACCACCAGTCGATCTCAACGCATCAAAGTTGAGAGGAGTGCACGTACCAACACTGACCACACCAGTTATTGAGGCCTTTACAGATGGGTAAATGAGAGGTCCAAGGACACCCGTCGACGCAACGGCGAAGTACGAATTTCTGTCCTTCGTTCGGATGGTTTGTTGCTTCAAGGTGATGAACGATGCCGCGTTCTGCGACGTTTGTGGCTTCACCGTAGGGTTCGATCCGAGCGTAATTTGCAAATAATTGTGAGTTTTCGAGCCAGCGCCATCATCGGTCGGAATGTTAGTCCACTTACACAATGGGTTCGTACCCAAAAGACTGATCGTGGCTGTGGCAAGGACGTTCGAACAGTCAGATGCGCCTATTTGCATAGCCTCATCTGTCTCCACATCGAACACAACTTGGATCGTTGACAAAGAGTTTGCAAATCTCACTTCCGTGACAACAGGCGCAGGAACTGGTTTCACGGTGATGACTTTATTTGAACCATCACCAATCGCTTCTTTCTTTTGAATTATTTGGATGTAGTACGTGCCCGGCAGAATTGTCGAATACGTAAATTTGAAGACACCCGGCGAAACGTACTCAGCGCCGTTATTCGTGTATTCATATCCTTGAATCTCCGCACCTTCGGGTACGATTTCATCAAGGTCGATGGTAATCTCAAAGTCGTTCAATTCATCATCCGCGCTGAATGGGTGCAATCCAGAGCTAAATGCAAGGTTTCCGTACACGTCTCGCGTGGTGATGTAAACCGTTCGGTCCGTAGAAGTAGCAACAAGACCAGATGCGATGCCACCAGATAACGTCGTTTTATACACATTCGCAGTGCCACCTACAACCGTGATCGGAACATACATGGACGACACCATTGACCCACCGGACTCGTCTCGTTCAGTCAAGGATAAGTACCAGGTTCCTTCCTTGTACAAGGTGAACGTTACAGAGTAACCACCGCTTTCCTTCGTTCCAGAGTATCCAGTGACGGTGCCAGTCCTTGAAGTGGCACCGGTTGCTTTCAAAGCATCGCTGGGAATCAATTCAACATCCCATAGGAGCGCTGGAGTAGCGTGATCGTAGCCATATATATCTTTGGCGTAAATACTGAACTCAAATCTGTCTCCCGCACTCACAGTGGTTCCTGAAAGTTCTTCAGTTGTAACACTCGCCTCCGTGGCCTGCACATTCACCACACCGTTCGTTACCTCGACAGATGCCGTGGTAACAAGCAACTTACCTCCAACAGGTCCGAGGTAAACACTCACAGTGTTTGTGCCAACGTAACGCGGAACGAATTCAACTTCGTATTCGTAACCATTACCATCAATCTTCGTGATGATACCCTCAACAACGATAGTCTCCGACTCCACCGAAGAAGCAATTTCAACGTGGAACTCGTCGTTCCCGGCGACGTCGTCGTACTCGGCGTAGTTTCCAAAAGCATCTCTAGCGATGATGGAAAATTTTGACGAAAGGCCTGCACGAACCAAATTCGTTTCATCGGGCTCGAGACCTGTACCTTCAATGGTCGACGTCAACGCCGAAGTTGCCGCTGGGATTACAGTCAAAATCATTTGAGAGTTCGCGATCTCCACGCCATCGAAGGCAACAAAGATTGGAACTTCACCAGACTTTTCAGGCTTGACAGTGACTCTCCATATGCCAGAACCATCGTTAACAACAGTCGGAGCAGTTGGCACAAAGCCAGAAGATACTTGAACAGACGGAGCGGTGGCACTATTCGAAGCGACATCTAATCCATTCACGTCTCGTTCTTGAATGAAGAAGACAATTGCTTCTCCCGCCACGGTTTCAAAGAAAATTGAACCTGCAACTGGAATCTGCGAACCCAGCATAAGAGTACCGTCCGAATCGATGGCCAACAAAGCTGCTGATTTTTCCGCACTCGATTCACGCGTCGAGGCAACATCGTAGACTTGAACGGTTTCACCACCGGAGAGACCATCTGAAGTGCCGATCGGATCATTACCAGTAGCAATTTTAGCGTACATAGAATACGGATAGCCCAGGTCATACGGAATGTACTTGAACATGTACGTACCAGCACCAGTGTACGTCGGCCCGATAACCTCAACGCCAGAGATAGCGCTTGCCTTATCAGTTGCATTCGATATGCCAGAATTAGAAAGAATCTCAAATTCTAGAGTGAATGCTGTAGTATCAGTGCTTTTATCAGTTGTGATAATACCACCGGTTCTATCCGCAGCTTGAATGTAAATCGTAGATTCCGATCCAGCAATAGCGCCAGAAAAGATACCGGCACCTGAGTAAGTTGAGTACGGAGCACCAATTGCACCCGGTAGCACCGTGCACTCGTAATCCTTCTCCGTAGTGGGGTCAATCACCTCAGAACCATCAATGTAAAGAGAGAGACGCAATGAACCCGCAGCAGGAGGTGAGAAGTTCAGGATAGTGATGTAATCACCATTCACGGCGTTACTTGACGTGAAAGTGATGTCAACTGCGTAAGTTTGACCTCGGACTGTGAAGACGTTCAGGGCCAAAGAATCAAGAACTGCAGTTAGCTCATCACTTTCGCCGATCACATTGCCATTAGCGTCACGAACGTACAATTCAACTGTCGAAGCCACGTCCGTTTGAAACGGAATCGTGGGTGAAATTCCAACAAGTGTAGTAGTAGAAGCGGACGGCTGTCCGACATAAACTTGAATGGAGAATTGTTCTTTCGTGTCGTAGTTTTTGTACAGATTCAATGCCAAGTCGTTGTCGTATACGACAGTCACTAAACCTGGCGCAACGTCAACAGAGGGGAGAGTAAAGTCAACCGTTAACAAGCCAATCGAGGCATCCGAGATTTCGAACGGCAAGAAGCCAGGATTATTGAGTGTATCAACTTTAAGTTCGAACAAACCGCTGTTTTGCAAGTCAGTTACAACATTTCCGTACTGATCCTTCGCGATTAAAGACAGAGTTGAGAGGACACCCGCCTCCACTCCGGCAGTCAAAGCATCTCCGTACAGCAAACAGTCCTTCAAAGATACAGACGAATGAAGCACCTTACCGCCAGATGGTACAGAAAGGAGAGATTCGCCGCGCAACTTAACTTCGACGATCAAGTCGCCAGACTTTTCAATTGTGTAAGTAGCTTCGTATGTGCCGTCAGACTCTTCAACGTACGCAAACTGACCGAAATCAACTACCGAGCCACCTGCAGAAATTTCATACGTGAACTCATCTGCGCTTGACACAATGGCATTCCCAATGGCGTCTCTTGCAATCAGGGTAAGTTTGGCTTCGTTACCGGCAACGATGTAGCCAGTCGACTGTAATCCGAATCCAGTTCCTGAGACTGTTGACGCAGTAGAAGCAACTCCTGGCTCAACAGTGATAAGGAAGCCCGTCTCATCTGTTGTACCGACAACTGCTCCAGATCTTGTGATCAACAATTTGAAATCACCAGATTGCTTTGGTTGTACTGTTATAGTGTACATTCCATCGCCATTATCGACGATGTTAGATGGAGAGATGCGAAGTTCGCTTTGACCGGTGGTTAGCGTGGGGACTAATTTAGCGCTCAGAATTTCACCACCGGTGCTCAAAGTGTTTCCTTGAGAGTCGCGCCCAAAGACATACACGAGCGAGTCTTCAGCGACTTTGAATTCGGAGGTACTATCAGCGCCGACGACCTCAGCCATAGCAGAGACGAAACTACCAGGGGATATAACTGTACCAGTGTATCCAGAGATGGGAACTTCTTCACATACAGGTGGGTCTGAGGAATCACACGCACTAACTTGCATGTCAAGTGTACCCGCGACAGTAGAAATATACTCACCAACAAAAGCAGATTGAGCACTAACATACACGAGTTCAATATCACTTGCAAACGCTGCTTCATTTACATCGCGCCTCATCAAGTTGAATTTCACTGCACTGAGCGAGGACTGAACGATATCGTCCGTCAAAAGGTTCGAAACAGAGTCGCGAAATTGTACTTTAACAGCACCCTTCGCCAAAACCTTACTTGAGAACACACCTTGTCCACCTACCACTGAGTTAGAAATATCAAGGGCACCAGCACTGACATCAAGAGAAAGAGCAGCTTGAGCGAGGGTAAGAACACTCGATGTCACACCATTCTGAACGAGTTGCGCAGTGCCTCTATACACACCAGCCTTGACAGGTTTGATGAAACCGTAATAATAGTACGAGTCATTTTCGGTATCCTTGACCAACTTCATCGTACCATCACTCGCCGAACCAGTGTAAGTGACGGTGTAAGCAGCAGGACCGGTGAGGGCGATAGAGAACGTTTCTTCTTTATTCGCTAAATTCTTGTAATCCTGGCCGTTGTAATACGCATCTCTTGGGTAAATGTAAACAGGTACGCTATCACCTGCAACGATGCTTCCATCCGTGTTCCCGAGCTGAACATAAGAAGTTGAACTAGACGTGACGCTAGAAACGAGTTCGAACGTGAACTCCCCAGGATTCTCGTATTCGACAGAACCGGTGACTAAACCATTGACAGCGACCGTCAATTTGTACGGTGCTTCAGCTACACTAGTCTTAGTAAAAGTAACAAAGTATGTGCCACCCGCATCTTCGTTGACGTAGCCAAACGCACTTGGATCGAGGCCCAAACCAGAAAGCACCGATGAATCAAATAATTGAAAATCTGTGTACTCAACGAAATTTTCGTTGTTCCCATTGAAGACAGTAAGCACCAGAGAAGGTGCTGCGGATGGTACCGCCAATATACCATCGCTGTCGTAAAGCGTGATGGCGATGGCAGTCAATTCACCCGCAACTCCATATGTTATTCCAGGACCTGAGATAACGCACCTTTTCTCATCCACATCCGTGCTTACGGAAGAGGAGATTGGTATGTTCGAGAACGGAGAGCCTGCAATAGCCTCACTATCGTAAGCAATATCGACCGTGACCGTAGCGTCTGTGCTACCCTCAATCATATACTCAAATCGATAAACTCGGGAAGATTCGTCCCATGTTGGACCGCTTTGAATAATCGATCCCGCAGTCGTGGTAACAGTCACTTCAAACGAAGAGGCACTTGTACCTGCCGTGACGAGAAAATCTGAGGCATCACGAGGATCTATGGCAATGTAAGTTTGGATGCCGAGAGAGCCTCCAACAATACCAGGTCCAGAAGCGCGCGTGTAGCTCGCGCTAATAGCACCAGCAACAATCTCCTGCTGGAATGGCGAATTGGCAATATCCACGCCGCGAATATTGAGGGCCGTTTCCATGTAACCAATAACAGATGGGGTGTATTCGATGGTGTATTTCCCAGTAGCACTGTCAAAAGTCACAGAGTGTTCCTGGATGGTCGATTCTTCCATTAATAAGGCATCATCAGAGTAAATCGTTTGTGAAATACCATCGATGATGTCATTCACGAGATTACCGCGGTCCTTCTTGAAGTTTCCATACACATCTCTCGCCTCCAAAGTCAACGTAGCCTTACTGTTGACTGTTGCAGAAGCCGTAATACCAGCACCAGTGAGGGTAAATTTCGAATAATCCGCATCAGATGCGATGACTTCCATGTTCAATGGTAACTGAGACCCACCAGGGCCGTCCAGGACTAGCCCATCTGATATGTATGCTCGGAGAGCATAAGTTCCAGTCGTTTCCGCAGACCAGCGCACTCGCCAGTTTCCTGGTTCAGATGCACCAATTTCTTGAGCGTAGCCATACTTAGCAGGAGCTGGCCCGCTTACGTACTTGTAGCCTTCAGGCCCGTATTTGTTCGGAGCCGCGAATGTAAGATTCGTCGGCGTACCATACGGATCATACGTCAATTGGTTCGAGTACTTATCCGCAGTAATAATCTGATAGTTGTGTTCCGAACCAGCAACGGCTACCTGCGTCAATGGAACTGTTCGGTCATTTCTTGTGTACGAACTTGAAGCTACGGCAACCCCAGGATCGACATTCACGTAAATAATACCGTTGGCGGGTGAATCTATGACAGTTTCTGTGCTCACGCCGTCAACTGGTCGAATTGCAGAAATTGTCAACTGCGCCGGGGAGGTCACTACGGCTGTAAAAGAAACCTTGATTGAACCATCCGGGTTCGTAGTGAAAGATGGCTCTTGTCCACCACCGGCCGAAAGTTCGAGATTTCTTGACACTACTTTAAATTTGTTCGTATCAGGCATCTTCGTGATCGTGTTGCCTGACGCATCGACAGGCTGAATGGTGAACGAAGTAACTTCGCCAGCCCTGGCAGTCATCGTAGCATCACTCAAAGCTTCACCGTACGCGAACGAGTACATTGGCGAGATATTTGGAGAAGCAACCGACATCGTGTACGGAGAACCGATAATGTGATCACCGTCGTAAGTGATGTTGAACTGATATTCAACACCATTTCCGCCAGTTGGCAACGTGTACACAATGTTGTAAGTGCCATCTTCATTATCAGACAAGGTAGCGACATTGGTGAGGAGCGACCCAGCTGTTGGTTTCGTTTGAATTGCAGAAACAACGAGCGGATTTCCGTCTCCACCAATTGTGATTTCGTTATTGAATTCATCCCGGGCAACAAATTTTAACGTTCCACTTTCCATTGCAGTGACAGTACTTGGAGGTGTCGCGAGTAATCCCGAAGTTTTGGAATTCGGTGAACCCGCAGTAACTGTGATGGAAACGGACTCTCCAGAGACAAGACATCCGTCAGGGTTGACCTCCAAATCATCCGGTGAGCCACTCGCGCAAAGTCTTACAGACATGTCAAACGTCCCCGTGAGGTAAGTTATGTTGTAAAATACTTCGAACAAGCACTGGTCAGTCGTGAGACCAAAGCAACCATCGAGTGCAAAGCAGTTCTCCGAGCTTGAGGAAAATTTTTCTCCCATGTTGCCTTCCGAAGTTCCAACAAAATCAATGCGGCAGGAAGTCAACGCATCTTCTCTCTCGTCTTCTGACAATTTATAGAGAGCATTAGAGCCGGCATCATAGGCTGAGATGAGCACAGATTTTCGTTCGTCCGCGATAGAACCAGACAGACCGTCCCCATTCATGAGAGAGTTTGCCGCATTCACAACGCCAGGAACAACTGTGACCTTGAATTGTTTGACTTGAACCGCATCAGAGACCGGTGCCGATCCTTCGGTTGTTGAGATACCCATAGCAAATCTCGGTTGCAAGCTGACAGAGATGGTGTATGCAGCGGTGTTGGAGAAAGTCAACGAAGCTTCAGCAGACACCGATCCATCAGGAAACGCCTCCACGTAGTTTGAAGGAATTCTGCAGTCCGGAAAGAATGATGATGACGGGAAGCATGCCAACGAAGTAAATTCAGCATTCAAAGTTTCCGCTTGTGACGCGGTAGCCGTGACTGTGAACACATCCCCGGGGTAATCCGAGGAATAGTATTGCACGTTGCCGTATGAATCTTTCGCCGAAATCGCAAACTCAACGGGAAATCCTGCGGTAGCAACAATCGGGTTCGTTCCTTGAACACCAGATGCAATAACAACATCAACGCTGGAAGCTGTAGTGAAATCTGGTCGGATGACGAGATTAGAATATCCTCCAAACTCGGCAACAAGATCAGTGCTAGCACCAGCCTCATCGAAAGCAATCTCACGTAAGCGAGCGCCAATTTCGACGCCGTTCGCCGTGATAGATATCGGCCACGTTCCTGCCGTACTGTAGTAGTAGTCGATTCGGAACTCACCCGTTGTACCTTCCACTGCTGTGATGGCGATATCAGATCCAGAGAGTACGGTTCCACCAATTGATAACTGGATGGTGACATCATTTCTGCCCATTTGGACTCCATCTTGATCAAATGTCAAGATACGGAAAGAACCTGAGGGTTTTCCCGTGCTTGCTACAGATGCGAAGCCAAGCGTAAGATCACCATCACTGGTGGACAAATATGCAGCTTTGTAGGTAGTCTGCAATGGATCCAAAGTCTGAACAGAATCGGCAGTTTTGATATCCAACAAACAACCTGATGAAGGAATGGTGATGAAATCGCATCCAATTTGAACAAAACCAGTGCCGTACTCAATCTTGAGCAATGCTGCTCCGGCAGCCACAGGCGTGTACGTGATGGTGTAAGTACCATCACTGTTATCAGTTACAGTTGTCGTAGAGCCTGTCTGGTTCAAACTCGCCCGGAAAGTATCTCCACCCGACGTTTTTAAGTTGCCAAAGGAATCCACAGCTTGAATGACAACTTCTGACGCAGCTCCAAACAGAGTTCCTCGGACACCCGCGCCACTAAGGAAGGACTTGGAAGCAGAAGCGGCTCCAGCAGTAACAGTGAAAACTCGAGGAGAATCTGCGATGTTTGCACCATTTATCTTGAACGAGAGACTAGAGGTACCAGCCACTGAAGGAGTGTACGAAACGTTGTACTGACCGAGTGCTGTATCAAAGACAAAGGATGGTGCAGTCTCCGTAACAAGATCTTTCGTAACACCGAGGCCACGCGATACCACTAACGAAGAAGAGGCACTCGCAGCACTCGTGTAGACTCTGTTCGAGTACTTATCTCGTGGAACAACGACAAAACTGGACTTCACTCCAGCTTTGGCAGAGTTCCACCCCGTACCCGAGGCCGTAGAAGTCGTAGCTACGATAGGTCCAGAGGTGATGTATGCTTTATAGCTTGAAACGTCGGTAGCAGCAACACCGTCAACATACAATTTTAAAGTGTACGTTCCCGTGATTGTTCCTAAATACTGAAGAGTCACCAAACCAATTTGAGTGCCGTCTGAACCGAGAGTAATTGAAATGGCATCAGCGCTGTTAGAAACTACTGGTAAAGAGCCAAACAAGGTACTCGATTTCGTAGTTGACTGCAAAATCATTTCAGCCTTGACATCCACAGATCCAGCTGGGGAAGAAGTCAGGGCGTTTCCATATCTATCGTACAAACGCACAACCCATGTTCCACGAGTCACAGACGTTGCATTCGTGATAGAAATGAGCTTCGTCGTGCTACCAACGACGGCACCAGGACTCACGACAGCAGTGAAGCTTCTGACCGTGGCCGCAGTGGCTCCAGCCGGTGTCACAGAAACTGTCACCGGTGTTGTACCTGCCGTTGTGAAAGTGTATGAAACCTTATAACCGCCCGTATTTGTATTCCAAACACCCTGCGAAAGGACAATGTTGTTCGCCCGAAGCACGACAACCATTAGCACGTCACTTACCGCAACGTTTCCATATACATCAGCGGGAAAGATGTACAGCGAATATTCCGTACCAGCAACAAAAGCAGCAGAGCTTCCTTGTGCAGGTAAACCAGCCGAAGCAGCAAATGAAGCAGTTCCGTCGACCAAGGCCGGCGCAACCACATTATTCGTCGCAATGATAATCTCTGGGTTCACCATCGTCAATGCTACTCCACTGGCATAGGCCAAGACAGAGTATTGATCGGATGCGAACTTAAGTACACCTTCGGCGACTAATCCAGTTCCGGTACTGTCGGCCTTAATAGTCAAAGTTTGGATTCTCGCGGTGTTTTTCGACTTGATCTGGACAATTACGTCATCCGAAAATCGAGCCGTGGTGATGGCGTTTCCATATGAATCTTTCAAACTCAACGGTAACGATAACGTAGCTCCGGGCGCGTACCCACCTGCTGGAGTTGAAGGCTTGGTAATAGTAGACACACTTCCACTTGCCTTCGCGGCAGCTAAAGTGAAAGAAACAGGCGAGTCCTTCACCGCATGATAGACCGAAGGCGTGTCCGCATCAGCTTTAGATACTGAAAGTGTGTAAGTCCCAGACTTCGTTGTGTACAATTTGTCCACATAAAGACGGCGATTCATATCCGCGTCTCCTGCACCGGTTCCTAGTGGTGATAAAGTCAATGATACTTGACTTTGAGGTCGAGAAAGTTTCGAGAGAAACGTCGTGGAAATCGTGTTCATATCCAAATTATATTCCAGGTTCCATTGATTTATGATGAACGTCAAACTCGATCCAACAACGCCAGAAACTGGTGCACCGGTTACCTTGAAGTAATCTGCCTCGTTCGTGAGGAACACAGAGGCAATGTGGGTAGACGATCCTTGATCAAGCGGGTACCCGTCTACTGAGACTGTAAGTGTGTATGTTTCAGCGTACAGGGGAGTAAATGATCCATAGTATGAACCAACCGACCCTGTTCTATCAGAAAGAGAATTCGAAACTTCTGCAGCTCTAGTTCCGGAGATGCTCCCAGTCACAGTGACAGAAAATGCAGAGGATTGTCCAGAAACAGCAATGCTATTTCCAAGACGGTCGATAGCAATGACATAAAAGTAAGCAGGTTGACCAACTTCGATGTATTCACTCGGCGTGGTCATCGTAGACTTAGTACTTGGTACATCAGAAACCACGTTGATACTGGTAGATGTACTGAGAGTTTCACGATCGAATGGTTGGTCTGTATCCACATTCAATAGGTTACTTATCTTCGCAGTGAACGTATATGTTCCAACTGTATTCACTGACGGAATCGAAACAAGATGCTTACCAGCAGAGATACACGATGTGAAGGTACCTGGTTCTGATAACTCACCACCGGTGACACCCCACGCCCAATTGAAGTTATCGCGCGTAACACACGTCGGATTCGAATAGATATCTTTTATGGATACTATTATTTTTTGAGTTCCAACACGTCTAGTGCCGTAATCCACCGTAGTTGACGAGGTAGCAATGTATGTGCTCGCTTTTACAACAATTGTCTTGGAAACCGCAAGCTCATTCGTATTGACGTAAATCTTGAAGGTGTACGAGCCAGCAACTTGTGGAGCTGTGAACTTAATTTTAATGTCATACGGTTCTTGCGTATCCAAGGGAGTAATGACGATGCTGTCAGTAAATGAAGACGACGCAGGCGTACTCGTGAACACGATACCACTTGCACTCGGAACTTCCTTCTTATTTGTGGCTTGGTTCCCTTGAGAATCCAAAGGATCAAGCGTGAACTCTTCCTCCTCGCCCGCAATCAAGGATGTCGGGAAGTCTACCGCGACAGACTCCTCGGAAATCGGACCATGTCTCACGTCGATGACAAGTTTATTATCAACGAATTGAGAAATAGCTTCACCATATTCATCACTTCCAATTTTTACATCTAACTCAATCAATACCGGAGCCTTAATCAAGAGTGAAATTGAATACGTGCCATCAAAATTGTCTTTCCAGGGCTGAGCAGACAGGCCCGCGTTCTCAACAATAGCTTGGCCCGCATTCTCATGACCAGCAGGGAAGACGCAGCTCGTGTAATCAGCGGCGGTACCAAATTTGCAAAGATACGAGACAAACAAACTTTGGCCACCATTAGAGAGATCGATCAAGTTATCAAGTGTTTGAGAATCTCCAGAATTCCAGCCTCGTGTGACAACTGTGTAAGTGACGGTCCCAGTTTGCGTGAAGCTCTCCTTGCCGCCACCCGTTGCAGAATCTCTTTCCACACAATCAACGGCGTTTGAATTCAAGGGTTCCGTCGCCGATCCTTCATCACAGACGCCGTACATATACGAGTTCTCTGGACTGATGACGGTTTCAGAAACTTCAAATGAAGTGATCATTGCGCCTGAGGCCAATTGACCACCAAACACAAAGCTTCCCGCATCGTTCTTGAACACCACCATGGCAATGTAGAAGCCTGCATCAGATGCATCGTAAGAAATCGTGTACGTACCGTCAGCATTGTGCACGGCGCTCGCAGGCACAGCGCTAGATCCGCACCCAGCTGGATCAGCCGCTGCTACAGTTCTGCTCGAGACTTTGCAAACCCGAGCAACGAAATCTTTGTCTTCTCCGTAGACTAATCCCGAAGATTTCGACGAAATTTTGTTTGGGAGAACGCTATCGTACGGAGTCAACTCAAAACTGGACTGGCCAGTTCCTTTGTTGTCCGTAGTAGAAGAAGTATCGGAATACTGCAAGTCCCAAATTGTGTGCGCGACAGACATCGTACCCGGAATGACCGTGAACTCTTCGTAATCGGGGATGAGGTTTGCTTGAACAACCGTAGTAGAATCGTACGGCGCCCCAGTACCCGCCTGAACGAAATAACCTTCATAAGCGAGCATCTTACCCACTGTCGGCCAATATTGCAGAGCGAAGGTTTCTTCATTCTCATCGTCGTACAAGCTCATGAAGTAAGCCTCCACTTTAAAGCGAGTGGCAATTTTCCTATCTACTGTAAAATATGCATTATCATCGTAAACCGCAGCCGAAGCAGAGTCAGCTGTTGATGCTGTAATATCCGTGCCAATGACTAAGACATTGTTGATTTCTACCGTTGGAACATCTGTTCCGATGATTGTAGGCGACCACGTAACACTACTTCCCGAGTACTGGCTTACTTTTGAGGTGAAGTAATGCGTTTTCAAGGTAGAAGACACCGTTCCGATGTTCTTTAATCCCGTGTTAGAATTGGCCATGAAACCCTCGGTGTCGAGCTCGATAGTGTAGCCAACTTTGTCAGTTGACGATGCTTTGAACACGGACGTAGAACGCTGCGTACTCGGTTCAAGCGAGTAATATTGCGCCATATCTCCTGCAGTCATTCTCGTAAGTGTTACGGTGTACGTGGTGCAGAGAGAGTCCGTGCACGTCGCATCCGGAGTATCCTTCGTACTACTGGGAAGAATTGTTAAGCTGACCGTAACGGGGGTTCCAGGAACTAAGTCATACACGGTATAACTCGTATCCGTTCCATGGATGGCATCACCCGCATCATTTGTTTTAACAACATCGTTGATTCGGACATACGTTCCTGGGTACAATTCCCACTCAACTGTGGCGGCGTCGGCGCCATGTTGGATGCTTCTGGTGTACGCGAGAACAGAAGCGTCAAACGAAAGTGGTTCGGTCACAGCACTACCAGTAAAATCGACACCTCCAACATTTACCGTACCGTTGATATCGTACGCATTAATAGAAGACAAGATGGCAATGTCCTCAGAACTCTGAGGACTTCGGGTTACCTGTATTGTGTACGTGTTGATGACGGTGACACCATCTTCTTCATCTGTGTATTCCACGGAGACTGCCACATAGTTCTGATCACCAACGTCAGGATAAACTTTGTAACTCTCGGATGAATCCAACAAAGTTCTTGCGCCAGCTCCTAAGGATACATACACAACGGACCCTTCCTTGGCAACCAAGTTAGCGGCCGCTCTAATATCGAGTTCAGTCGTGTCGTACCCAACCGTGGCAGAGTACGTGTTCACGGTTGCATCAAACGATGGCGTGAATCCACTCGGAGTGAGACTGAGAGATGTAAGATATGGCGCAACTTTACGAGACGATGAGATAATGTAAGAACCGGAAAATCCAGTTGTTCTCGACGTTACTGCAATGGTGATATCAATCTTGCCAAACGGAATTTCGACGCAAGAAGCGACATTGGTAGCAACCGCGAGTGGCGCACCTCCACCCATTTGAATGCTTGAACTGTAACTCACAGTATCGAATGACATGGTGAAGCAAACGGATGAGGAATCAAACGGAACTGGCATGTCGTATGCGTACGTCGTGGCAGCAAAAGAAGGGTCCAGTTTAGCACCCGTCGAGCCTGAAATACTGAGAGTATTCAAAGTTGGGAGTGCCTCTTTTGTAAAGGTAACTGTGTAAACGTTCACGACGTTCAAGTTACTCAAATCCCTCACATAAATTTTCAGTGCTCCGATATCTTCCGTAACACCCGTAGTGTCGTGTGTTTTGTTTTCTCCACTTGTCAAGCACGTTGAGAAGTCTTGACTCAAACTGACTAGACACGTAGAGCTGGTACTGCTTTTAGATACGGTGTAAGTGAAGCTGTTCTCTGCGCTCCCCAAGGCAGCCACGTAATTGTAACGAGACGTTGAGAAGGTTGGCGTAACAGAAGATGAGAAAAAGGTCAAAGAGTCTAACTTTGGCAACGTGCCACGTGTAACATAGTACATGTAAATAGACTCGACTCCACCTATTGCAAGACTTCCTTGCACAGTTATCGTAATTGCAGTCGTCGTGCCTTCCGCAACTGGCACAGTCAAACGCCCACTTTCTGGGAAAGCAATACGTGAGAGACTACCATATTGTACGAAAGCATCAGAGACTGGAACATCGCCAGTTTTAAGGAATGCCACAGAGATGTCTAATTCAGATTTTGTCGCAGCGACTGTAGACCGGTAGACGTAAACGGATGTTGAAAACGAGGGCGAAAGTAAAATCGCTGCGTCACTCGAGTCCACGACAGCGATACTCGTGAGTTTCGGAGTATATGGCCTCGTAAATGTGAACGTGTACGTCGAACCGCCATCCACGTTTTGACCCTCAGCAACTGACTGCAGAGTAATAGAGGAGAGGCCGGAACCATCCGTAGGAACAACAGTCACCGTGTGCGTGCTCAAACCTTCATCGATTCGTAGTGGTAACGCGTATGCACCAGAAGTAGAACAACTCACATCGGCTTGATCACACGTTACCTCAACTCCATCAACAAACAGGACGGAAGATGAAGACGGCGTGATTGTGATCAAAGTCTCGTACACGTATTGCGGCACATCCACATTATACATATATGTATTGCTCGAGAATGCAGTCGGATCGGTGAATGAGGGACTTTCTGATGGACTGCCGTCCGAGGTGGTGGGATCTGACTCCCATTTATAGTTGCCAATTTCAAGTGCGGTGACCGATGAAGCGTCTGCTCGAGTAATTGAAATGGAATATACAGTCGTGCCCTCCGCGCCAGAAACAGTTACGAGCAAAGCATTGACGCCGTAATCTAACGCAACTGGAGTCGTTAGTGAAGATTCACTCGTTATTGACTTAGTTCCATCAGGCGCCGCAACCGTGAGGGAAACATGCGGCACATCTGAAGAAACAATGGAAGACAGAGTAATAGAAGAGACTGTGGCTAACACGTTTACAGCGTACGTGTAAGAACTTGCCGTAAACGCAGGAACCATTTGTTCGCCGATAACATCAAGAGAAGACAAGAATGGTGATTCCTTCACGTCCACGTAGAATGTATACGTGCTCTTTACAGTCTCATCTAAAGATGTAACCGTCATAACCACAATCGTATCTGTAGTTGAGAGCTCGATACCTTGAGAGGATCCGCTCAAGAAAGAAGCAGTAGATTCGTACCCGCCGGAGGAAACAAATGTGATTGCACTCCCGGTGGTGTCTCCATTCACAATTGGTTTAAAAGTGAGACCTTCGCCATTATTATCGTACGAGTATTCGAGGTAATACGTAAACGTTTTCGGAGAGAAATTCAGCTGATTTTGCCCCTTCGACAGAGTGACGCTCGAAAATGTAGGCACATCTGGGCGAATGAAAGTTACCAAGTAAAACGTTTCCGATGTGGCTGAATATACCGTAACTCGAACAGTCTTGGAGCCAACGTTGAGTGAAATTTCCGAAAAGTAAGAGCACGTCAGCAAACTGCACGTAGACGCTTCGGATCCATCGATAGTGACCGATTGAGTCGTAAAGCAATTGTCGGTATCACCGCTGGCAATTTGCTCTGCTGTGCAACTCAAGGAATCGTCAATGAACGTGAGCAATTGTACGGTGGAAGTGTCAGCATTGACGTAAACGTTGTAGCTGGGGACCGAAGTAGAAAATCCAGACGCAGTCTCATCCAATGAGGAAACAAGGCCGAATTCTCCTCCACCAATAGTGATATCTTTCAGAGAAATGGATTGCACCGGGTCAACACCAAGCAAATCAAAGCTGACATATGGAATAAAACCGCCGCCGAAAGTAACATCAAGCGGTGGCGTGGCAGACCCATAGAACACTTTAATTCTCTCAGCTTCTTCCGTGGATCCACTGCCTCCTTGTCCATATTCATCATCCTTACCAAAGTCATTGTAGGTATCGATAATGATAGAAATACCGACATCGGTTTCACCAATCCAGTTTGCCGAACCATCTCTGAAAATAGGAGGTTTCAAAACGAGTCTGAATACGCCTCTTTGATCTGTTGCTGCAGTCCACAAGTCACTGGCCTCGTAGATTGTACCGATTGAGGAATAATCGGAAGTTCTAGTACCAATGGAGGTGATGGCATCGTTGTTACTTGGATCGGACCCACCATCGAAACTGAGTTCGATTCGTACCTTTGTATCATCAGACGTTGCAGCTTCAGAGCTTTCGTCATAAACTCTCACTTCCATGTCTAGGAGTACATCCGTGGCATTTCCGGGCTCATATGTCAAGAACCCTTTATAGCTTGTTAATCCATTCGTGACATCGATGAATCGAGCTTTTTTGGACAAGGCGTGAAGCAAGTACAGAGAATCTGCTGCGTCTGGCGATACGTAAGCTCCAGACTTCAACCAGTCAAGATTCGGGTCCATTTGCTGTCTCTGCCAATCGCTATAAACGCTCAGATCGAAGTCAGCATCATAGCTCTTGCCCATGATGGCTCTTTTAAGAGCTAAAACGTCGGAAACATCGAAAGAACAATCTCCGTTGACGTCCCCAAACTTACATCCACTATCAACACCACTTGCGCACGTCCCGACTCCATTACAAACTGCTTCGGTATCAGTATCTTGGAGGAGTGATCTCATGTGGGAAGGAAGTACGGCAATTTCCACCTCCAAAACTTCGGAGATAGAGCCATCCTCGAGCAATTGACGACGACGTTTCTTTCCAGAGTAGCTGTTAAGAGCGATATCACCTGAACCAGTCATGTCAGAAACGAAGGCAGCTGCTGTTATGTCGGCACCATCGGTACCCTCAACAGTCAAGACCTGGACTGTGGTTTTGATTTTAGCCAAAATCTTGAAGGAAGTTTTCACAGAGAACGAAATCGTAGCGACGTGAATGGAGGAACCACTTACGGTAGAAAGCGGCTCGGTACCAATCATGAGCACTTCAGTGGACGGGTTATTCCTGGTACAGGCAAAATCGTATTGAGCCCAGTCGTCTCCTACCGTGCAACCAGTCGCTGCGATCATATTTGAATCAAACTGGGTAACGAGTTGGAAACTTCGAAGATTCGCAGATCCCGAATTGATTCGAACTTCAATGTCGAACGTTTCGTCTTTAATCTTCGGAGGAAACGGAATGCCTGTCAACGCACCCAAGGAAACGTCATTCTCAGCTGGCAAGAGATTCGGGGCAATCGAAGAAGTTGCCGATACGAGGTAATCGACACTGCCATCAGCGCAAACAGCAGAAGCAGAAATGAGAACTCGAGTCCAATACTGGTTCTTCAAAGTCGCCGTGCTTCCACTGACTTCAATGATAGAGGGCAAAGTAGAGTCGAATTTGACTACTTCTTCCCAGTTGAAGACTGCTTGCACTTCTTCCGAAGACACCGCGTTGGAAATCTGAGATCCATCATTGAAGTACATGTGTACATCTAAAGATTTTGTTGCGTCTACCAGGCCGATGAAAGAAGTAGACGCGTCCCAAATATCTTCATCAAAGAGGACAGAGGTCAGCGTTACTGGTGTATCCGAAAGCGCAAAAGTCGTCTCAATGGTAGACTCGGCAAAAGTGCTACTAATAGCTGCATTTCCAGTAGTGGATCCAGCAGCAGCAATTATCACCTCCGAAGAAGTGGAGGACTGGGTCAATGTGAATATGTCAGAGGCTGTGTAAGATGTTTCGCTGGTGATATCAAAAACTGAGCCATCCGTTAAAGTAGCAACTGACTTCAATATCGCTCGTTGATAACTACTGGTGCACACAATCTTGTTCAAAGACAGTTTTTCAATGTCGCTGCTTCCTGTGAATGCCGGATACGGAGTCATCACTGTTTGCGTGCTCATATGTTTAACTATGTCAATCGTCACCTTCGCCGTCTTCATCTCATCTGTCCAAATGCCCATAACGGTGATGCTCGTGTCATCAGTTGAACCAAATATGGTGAGCACACCATCGTTAGATACGCGAGCATATGAGTGATTGGTTACGTATGTGGGATTGTTGTAGATATCGAGAGCGGTAGGGTGTTTTATCAGAAACTGAGACGTGGCTGAAGATGTGAAACTCTGAATATCACCGTCAGAGTATGTTCCAGTAAGTTCCAAGTTAGCAACACTTCCGATATTCATAGGAGCGTTCGTAGAGAGATCACCTTCAAAGGTAAGCTTGGATGCACTCGCAGTCAAATTCACATATTCGAGATCAGCGATGACAGCTTCGACACCACCGTAGCCGTAAATGATATCTTCACCTCCTACGGCACCGTTACAGGTGGTCGTAAGCAGCTTTGCCTGGATGACATCATAGCCTTCCATACCGCCTTTCACATCTCCAATTTCTCCATAGTAAGGTGCGGCCGTGTTGTCTGAGCCAGCCGTGCTTATAATGCTCAAACCGTTGTATCGGATACCGGTACTTACGGTCAGGCCAGGCAGGTGAGAAAGTTCGTTGACTTTGTTATCTTTAAAGCGGGCATAGACAACAATAGCGCCTTGCGCACCCTTACGATTCAACTTTTGAATCATATTCACAGACACATCAGCGTATGTATCTGCGTTCAAATCGGAAGGAGTCTGCGAATCAAACTGTTCGGAAGTAAATTCAGCTCGGGAAACAAGTACAGGTCGAAGCGACTCGATACCGATAGGGTCGGAAATTGCCGAGATAGTCACCGATGGCTCGACTGCCAAATTCGAATTTATCAGAGTAATTGTCGCCTTACCAACGCCATTGGTTTCTACGATTGTAGTACTGCCATCCCTAAATGAGAACGCATCCCCTTCTGTATTGTTCAAGTACAAGTCAACCATACACGTGATGTCAACTTCATCTTGGTCAGTTAAACCACTCCCGCCATATGTTGCCAACGCAGAGATGTTGGTGTATTGATACACTGAACTGCAATCCTCGTAATACACATCCTCGACCGGAGCCAATACTTTATCTTGTGCTTCTAAAGACACAACTTTCGGAAACCAGACTCTGATAGATGAAACGACAAACTGTGCACCGTCCCCAGAGGTCAATTTGACAGATGCCGCAGCAGCACCAGCTTCGTTCGTTTTTCCAATTTTGGCCACACAGGCGTTTTGCGTCCCGTCCACACCGTTAATTTTCAAGTTACCCGTTTCTACGGTAAGTACAGCACTCGACGTTATAGAGCATTCAACACTTTGCATAACTTCGTCGCCTCCGTTTTTAATGTAATTGTCTGGGTTTCTGTACACAGCGTATCCAACAATTTCCGTCTCTTGTATTGCCCTCGTGGTGTCCAAAACTGCCGTATTGACGATCTCAGTCTTGGAAACAATGCTGTAGGAACCGATAATCTCGTTGGTGTCGAGTACAATAAGTTGGGCGTTTGTGACACTACCACCTCGTGCATCCGTTACGTACGCGTCAAAGCTTTCTAAGAATGTGTAGCCACCGATCGTTACCAAGGAATCAACATTGAGTGCAGCCACGTCGTTGTAGGTTCCCACCGGTACGTTGTTGATGGTAAACGTGATGTAGCCCAAAATGACTTCGTCACCCGTGAGATCTGCCAGTGTAGCGCTGGAGGTAGCTCCAGCGACAACGATAGAGACGATTCCTTCCGTGCTGTTTCTTTCTAATCCAACAGCCGCAGAGTTGTATCCGGTAGAAGTAGTGAAAGAGTCAAATCGAAGAACTGTGGTATTGTATTTCAAACTACCACTCCATGCTCCGAGCGGAAAGCCGCCCGTATTCGCTGAAACTGGAACTGTGAGTTCGTTCTCGCTGAAGCGAGGGGACTTCGGCATCTCAAGGATGACACCACCAGTCGAGGGAAGCGCAACATAGGTCGCAGAGTTCGCAAGCTGGACGGAAAGGATGGACGATGTCGAGGAATCCTCAATACCGTATCGGAAGAGCAGCTGCGCTTTCATAGAAACAACTTCGTCGGCTTGGAACCACGCGGTCGGAACATCGAGTTCACAAGATCCAACGCCAGTAGTGAGCGAAGGCAAGGCGCAACCGATGGAGGCAACAGAGGTTGCATCTTCCGATAACGTTGCCGACAGGCGTAACGACAATCCAGTTTGCAAAACTGTGCCAGCAGTCGTGGCGTCCATCAATTGAAATCTCACCTGCAATTTCGCTGTATCTGGATACACCGTGCTCGTTAGAACAATTAACTTCACAGAAGACACCGGACGACGAGAGATTGCAATTGTAGCGGATGCTTCAGTGAAACCAGTTGGGGTGGAGTCTCCACATCGATCAGCCATCAGCTTGGCGGAAACGCTTTTCGTGGTGGTTGTTGATCCAGGAACGAAAATACCGAATTCGCGAGAGAATGCACCCAATGACGCGTAGGTGGTCGAGCCAATGCCAAAACCATCTCCAGATATTTGATAATCATCGGAAATAATCTGCGGTTGGAGCGCGGAAACGTAAGAGTCTTCATTCGCACCAGCGATGGGGTCCGGGGTTTCAAACGTAAGCACCGGAGTGTACGTATACCCAAGCGCAGACATGTGAGGATCAAGCGATACACCAGTGTATGGGAAGATCGTGGCGCTCGTAGAACCGACGGAGCTTGAAGCGCATTTAGATTCACACGTCTCCACGACAAGTGCAACGGTAATGTTTTCTTTTGCAAATTCTCCGCTTGGGCCCGAGGCTGTCACGGAAAACAAACCAGCAGAAGACATAGGAGCTTCAACGGCATAGCGCACCGGTAATTCGCCATCTGCGCTTGAAATATATGATTCAGCCTCGGCAAAACTCATGGCAGCATTCGCGAAATATGTCTCGTTAGTCGAAGTAAATTCGAAGCGGACTCTGGTGTATTCTCCGCTGACACCAGTACCAGCGTAATCGAAGAGCTGTGCCTGGAAAGTAAGCGAATCGTACGGAGATTCAGGGAGGACGATGATATCATCAACGGACGTCGCGAACAAGAACCTGTAGTCCCCTTCAAGAACCTTCAATAAAAACTGCGCATCTCTAAGTTCTGGGCATGGTGATCCGCTAGCTCCATGTACTGCACATCGAGATGTGTCGAAATCTTCACCGCGCATCCAGTCCATAGTAGGATCAACTTGTTTGCGCTGGAAGGAGTCCGCATCGCCCAAGGTCGAAGTAAGATTCGTGTATTCATCCGAGCCAGCAATCCAACGCATGAGAGCGAGGTAATCGTTTGCGTCGAACTTACAGTCACCATTAACATCACCTTGCACATTCGTCGAGCACGTAAAGTCTTGGAGGAGCGTACGTTTCGCGCTTCTGGAGCGCTTCTCAGCTGCTAAATACTCGTGCGAAGCTCGCTTTTCGTCAGGAGATTTGGTGGTCGCTGGGACCACTGCCATGTGCTGAGCTGGTACTTTGACGTTGGAGTTCACCCAGTCTTTCGGAGCACCAACAGAGAGCAAAGAGCGACGTCTCGCACCATTCAACTTAACGTAAGTCGTTCCAGCTACCGAAGCTTCGTTTGAATACGTGGCTCCGTCAGAAAGAACAATAGATGAAACTTGAGTGTAAATAAGACTGGTGGTCGCAGTGGACAAAGTAGACAACGTTATTGACGCGATCTCAGCCTCTTCCCCGATGAGTTCTTCTTGAACAGCACTACCGACGAGAGAAATTTTCCCACTCGCAGTATCAATGTTGCAAATAAAAATTTCCTTTGACCATTCGTTGGAAACAGTGCAATCTGTTACTGTGAAGTCAGTTGCGGTAGTCTCAATCTCAATCACAAAAGACTCGAGTGACGCTTCACCTGTATTGACCGAAATAGGAATGACCACAGCATCTCCAAACACGCTTGGTCGTAACGGTACACCGGAAGTTAAGCCTATATCGACATCCCCAATCTCGGGTTTCAGGTTGGCATAAACCATTTCCGATGCATCTGTGTCCGCGAGAATTGAGGATGAGTTGAAAGGGCACTGCACGGTAATGCCAAGGGTGATGGACTCGTAATGGTTATCACTCAAAATTGCTCTGCCAGTGTTTGTAACTTCAATCGCGGAAGTTACGGAGGTTGACCAGAGCAGCAATGTGTCAAGCAACTCCGGACGCACCGTGACATCCGGTATAATTGTCCCATCTTCGAACGTTATTTTCGCAGAGAGTTGCGTTTCGGTCTTGACGACGCCAGTGAAAGTCGCATCAGCCGGAAATCCGGTGATGAGCTCCATGGCTTGAACTCTCAGCATTTCCGACGAAACGGTCACTGAAACCGAATCAGTTTTGCCCGCGTAAGTAGTAGTGATGATAGCAGTTCCTAATGACTTACCGTATACTACATACGTCCCATCTACAAGTCCAACTGAAGCAATGCTAGAATCACTGGAGCTTACGGTTACGAGAGAAGAAATGTCGATCGAACTATCGTCGGTGTATACGAGTTTCGAAGAAAGAGAGACGGCGGTGTAATTACCACTGCACTGAATGACTTTAAGCTCAGCGCTATCTCCGAGCGAAGAAGCGCCAGAGTATGTCGGCCACGGTGCAAGTTCTGTCTGTAAACCATCATCGGCAATATCAATTGCGAAAAAGGTTGCGGAGCCACGGACGCCCTCCGCTTCGGTGTAACCTGGAATGGTCACGAGAATCTGAAACATTCCTTGTTTGGGACCATCGGGTAAAACGGTGACTTCACCAGTAGATGAAACCTGGGCAATATCGGTACCCATGGAAACACTGAATGATGGCGGTCTGTCCGCATCATTGGTGAAGTCCACCACGCTTCCATCTTCGTATCTGACAGCAACAGTAAGTTGAATGGAAGTTGCAATGCTAGCTGGTGGATCTTTCGCACTGGACGAAGAGTCCGTGATGTATCTAGTATCTGCATTGACAAAGATAGCCGCAACTGGTGACAAAGAAATTGTTACGTTCCCAACGCCAGAATAAATCACTTCTTGATTACAAATATTGGACCATTGCGCTGTGATTGCAGATTCAGTCGAGATACTTATTGCATTTGGAGCAACGTAAGCGTTGATGACGTCCTCATCAGTCACAATTTTCACAGAATCAGCGCAACTGGTTACCCCACCATTGTTATCGAAGCAGTCAGCGGTAGAAATACCGGCCGAAATACCCATATCCTTGGTGAGATACTGTGTAGTATCATCGCTGAACGTGGCCATGAAATATAATGGACCACCTTCGCCAGCAGCCGTGAGAGATTGCTCCAAAGTTGCTTTCACATTAACGCTGTAGTCGATTTGGGCTTCCGGCGCCGTAATAGCTGACCATTGCGCCAAGTTCGGAAGCAAAGCTTCCAAATTTGCCACGGTTACTTCAGTCGAATCAATGGTGACTTCAGCGAAAGCCGAAGATCTAGAATTAGAAAGCGTTATAATACTTGATCCTGGATTAGTACCAGTTAAAGTCGCTCCAGTAACTGCGGCAACTTCAGACCGCGATGACTCGTACGCGACGGAGCACGTGACATCAACACCGGAGACAGGGTCCAGGAATTGACCGCCATACGTGACAAGAGTACGAATCGAGGACGTTTGATACAGCGGACTGACACAATCCGTGAAACTGCAGACAGCACAAGCACCAGAAATAGGGTGCAAAACTGGCTGAGCAACAGCTATTTCCACATCAAGTGGAAACCAAACCGTCACAGGAGCCACAGCTGAGTAGTCCCCGACGCTGGCGGAAACTTGAATATTTTTGTACCCATCAGATGAGCCTGGCAAAATCAAAACGGAGCAGCCACCAATTGAATCGATGGCTTGCGCCGCAAAAGATGCGCTGGAACCACAATCTACCATATCGGTAACTTGAGTGTCGGAACCGACGTTCCAAACATTCATGACAGTAAGGAAGTGATCTTGCGTCGTGCCAGTCAAGTAGGCAGTATTGAGAATTTCCGCTTGATCCATGTAGGCGTACATTCCCGTGCGCGTCTTTTGGCCAACCAAAAGCGAACCAAACGAAGACGTTCCGTACAAGTGGTCAAATTGCATTTCTTCATTGACAACGTATTCCCGAGTACCCTCGTTGACGAGGGCATTCGTGGTACCCCACAACGGCATTTCAGCTTTCCCAATGGGAGCATCAGCCGCGACAATAAATCCCACCGTCCCCAAATAAACGGCGGAACCACTTGTATCGGAGAACGATTTTGTCACGTTCAAGCCAACAGATACGATACGAACTGAGTTCGTTCCAACCGCTTGAACAATAGGAGACGGGCTGAATAATTCAGAATTCACACTGAAGTAGTTGTACGACAAGTAAGTTGTGTTCCACTCTAACGTAACCATATACGAAATCAACGCTTGTGAATCAGTGGCAGCGTATAAATCAAAAGTCTCCACTCTACCAGCGTACACCGGCGAGTATCTCAATTGCATGTAAACGTGTGGGTTGTTTACCATGGTGATCTGGTGGTCATCGTTAGACGGTGGTCTCACCAAAGTGCCAGAGGATGCAAACGTTGCAATAATTTCATCTGAATACTTCAACAACATTTCAATGTCAAAAGTTACGTCGGAGTTCCACGCGCTCGAACTTGAAGCCGGAAACCAGTCGGAGCTGATCGTGGTCTCGCAGTCACCGCCACCGGAAACGGCACTGGGCAAACCGCAAGCAGTTAAAACCTCTTCAGAGCCATCAGGGGAAGTGAGTTTGAACGTTACAGAAATTCCTGACGTCAATATCTGCGGACGTCCGTTGGCGTCGCGCAACTGGTAGCGCAATCGAAAAATTGGCTCGCCTATTTCCACTGTCGGGTTTTTCAGAATGACAGACATTTCAGATGCTCTGTCTCGCGCAGTAGTGTATTCGCCAGATATTTGACCTTCAATATTCGTTAAGCTTTCGGTAGAACACGCGTCGTCGCTACCAACAGTTAGTTTCAGGCTACCAGTAGATCCTGGTGCCTTATTGTTGAACGCAAAGAAGTCTCTGGAGTAATATCCTTTCGGCTCATTTTGCTTGGTCGTCCCTGATGGTAATCCCGGGGAGTCCGCAGTTGTCGTCATAGAAACTTCGAAATCCGCGAGTAAGAGACCATCACCGGCGGGTTGAATCGAAATCGGGGCGATAGGATCAAACTCGTAACCAGACACGTTGTACGGATATTCCGAAGTGCCATAGAATGGATAGTGCGTCCCAAGGTCAGAGCCATCTGCGGCATAATTTTGAATAATGATCGTCACGCCAGCAACACTCTCAGTGGGAGCATCTTCGTTCCATTCGTAGTTGAATGCGTAGTTGTTCTCCTCGTTACCTTTCGTTTGAACAACATAAGTCCCAACATTCGTTTGCGAGGCTTTCGTGATCACGTTGTTTTTCACCGTCGATTCATCCAACGTTTGATTATACAGTGTTCCCCAGCGTTCGCCCATGACAATCGTCATGTCAGAGTTATTGAACACTCGGCCATCCGTGCGTCCATACTCGATAAAAACTTTGGAGTACGAGTCGCCGTAGCTCTCATCGCCATATGCAGGCTGATATGCGTAATGCGTGTAATCGCCAAGAAAACTGTTATCCAATTCACCGACAACCGTACGAGAAGTTGATGGCAAATAGCCCAAAGCGCACGAATCACCATTCAAACCAGCAATATTGAAAGGATCAAAGATTGGGTCATACACCCTCGCCGTCACCGTCAAATACGAATATTCGTTATTCAATTTTGGAGTCACAATTTCGTAAGTCGAAAACATAGCGAGGAATTTGTAAACTCCAGTTGCCTTCTTCAGGTACGAGCCATCGACAGCCGTGGGACAGACTTTGGTAGAGTTCTCCTCACCGTTCCACAACTTACAGCCGCCCGCTACTCGATCGTAATCTGGATCTAGGTAGTTCAACGTAGCGTCCATTTGCATGAGCTGCCACTGGGAGAAAATGGAGAGATCCTTATAATCGATCCCATTCACGGTTTGGCCCAACAAGTGATATTCAATTACAATAGCATCATCCAAGTTGAACAGACAATCGCCGTTCACGTCTCCAAAAACACGCGGATAGCAATCAACACCAATAGTTCCCTTTTTGACAGTAACACCAGTCGAAACGCAATCATCAGCTGTTTGAAGCATTTTACGACGCGAGACGTTGGAAAGCAACGTTCTTCGACGAGACGCAGAGTTCAAGGCAATTTGGGTCACACTTCTCGGAGATGTAAATGGAATTTTAGAAGTCGAGTCAAACTCATTTCTGTGAATGAAAGACTGAACATCAACTTCCAGTTCAGTCACGACAGCCTGATCCGTGACGACTTCGAACGTAATTATCGCTACTTCAGTCGCCGAACCCGTAACGGTAGACTCAGTGTTAGAAATAAGAATCGAAGCCGAAGTTGAAGGATAATTGATCGTCTCTTGGAAGTAAGATGGCCAGTCGCTGCCTACGACAGCACTCACAGCCTTGATGTAAGTGTCGTCAAAGTTAACTTTCAGCTGAGCACCAACGAGGATTTCATCGCCCGTATTGATTCTGACGGCAACTTCAAACAACTCGCCCGCGGATTTCGGCGGCAAAGGAATTCCAGTGTTTGCACCGATATCGAGATCGTACAAGTCCGCTAAAAGATTCGCATACACTTCATCAGTTCCCGTGACGGTCGGATGCTCGTTGTTCGCGTTAAGAGCAGCGGAGCAAATACTCGAAGCAGTCAAAGTGACAGCTTTGTAGTAATTCGCCTTTAATTCAACGAACGAAGAAACCACTTTGATCACTTCGTCTGCACTCGAGGAGAGCTCAACGAGTGCAGAAACGGGAATGTCTTGGTCCAAAATGTCTTCAAACATCGTTCCGTCGCTGAAGACAACCTTCATTCGGACTTCTTTAGAGGTCCCAAATGAGGCAACGAATGCATTTCCGGAATCCCACTGCGTTACGTGCGAAATGGATTCGATGCTGATGCGAGTATCTGTGACCGTGATCGTTTGAGAAACTAAGAAAGCCTTTTCACCACTTCCGAAACTGGACGTCATATCAAAAGTACTCGCCGAGATCCCGCGCGCAAAGTTGGCTCCAACACCTGCACCACCAACAGTGCTGTCGGCACCGTACACGAGACCAATGGAAACATCGGAGGTAGCGTAGTTACCATACTTAGAAATGTCGAAAACAGATCCATCCGACAAGGTTGCGGATAAGGAAGCCTCGAGACTTTGGTAGTACTCAGTGCACGCAACTTTGTGAAGCGTCGTCGTCTCGTATGACGTTGAGCCTGAGTAAGCTGGAAAAGGATTAGTGCGCATATCAACATCCGTGAGAATGACCAAAGTCATGGATACTGTTGCAGTGCCGAGCTCCGGAGCATACTCAGGCAACGACGCGCTGACCGTGATCGTTCCGATCCCGTTAGAATCGGTTTTAGGAACGACGACGCCATTGATCACATCCGCCAAATCTTCACCCGTCGAAATAGTGAAATTCGCACGATCATCGAGAATAAAATTCTTGGAGGATCCGTCGTCGTAGTTGATAGTGTAGGTCAGTACAGCCTCAACGGGAATTGCGATAGGTTGTTCACTCGCACCGTCTCCTCGTCGCGTGATTCTGTTCGTGTTTGCGGAAAACTCGACAGAAATAGGAACCGCGAGGTCAACCAAAGTCGGAATAATTCCAGAGACGTTGTACGGGGTCTCGCAGACCGTCCAAATTGGTTTCAATAACGAACCATCAACGAGCGAATCAACAGAAGTTGCCCTCACTGGAATTGTTAATTGAAAGTCAGATGTACCGTTGACATTCTCCGCGACTGACAAGTCATTCGTTGAATTTACCGCGACAGAGATGTCCAAACCATCGGATTTTCTGATGTACCTCGTCGACCCGTCCGTGAAGTGCGCCCAAACCCATATCTGACCTTGATCTAATTCATTTTTGAAGTCGTGCTTGAGCTCGACGCTCACGGCCACTTCCGAATCAGCACCAATGGCAACCCCGGCAGGAGTGCTCAAAAGTTCCGTACCAGTGACGACAGCCCCTAGCAACTGGGTGACGTTGACGTAATCGTCCACGGCGCTCACGGTCACGATTGCCGTCGCGTTCAAAATGCTTGAAATGGCCGGGCTCGCAAACGAAACAATAACATCCCCAACTTCTGGGTACGCGGTGATAGTTTCGTTAGATGTCGTATTCGTCAATTCGTCATAAACTTCCACAATTTCCGGAACTTTTTCGATCGTCGACGCATACGCTTCGTTCACTGTAATTCGCGTCTTTGAGAGGGAAACTGCTTCCGCTACGGAATCTTCGGAATCTTCCACTTGAAAAGAGGTGTAACAGGTGACGTCGTTGTTGTAAATTGATTCTAAGTTATCACCGCCAAATGTCACGTACGCCTTAATATCTGCATACTGCCAAAGTTTCTCCGAGCACGACGGATAAGTAATCGAAGTTTCATAAGACGTCGTGTTCGACGTTTCGTTGTAAGTTGCAATCGTATTTGTGATTGATGGTAAATTGATCGGGTTCAAGACAGCATCGGTGACGACAATTTCAGACTCAAGCGGGTAGTACACGTTGAGCGAGGTAGAAGAACTCAAACTTCCACTCGTTGTGGTGATCGAAAAGTTGCCGTGTCCGGTATGCGTTTCGTCGATGGTAATGTCGCAACCCGAAGAGCTGACGGCCAAGGTGAATGCAGTTGAGGAGCCGGTGCTGCTCGAGCACGAACTTGGTTTAAGGACGGCATCCGAAGTGCTCGGCGAAGACCAAACAACGTAAGTCACGATGCTCGTGGACGTACCTTCCGAAGTGATGGGGTACGCATTGACCAAGTCAGTTTGACCGATCGCTGAATACATCTTCACTTGCTTCGTAGAACTCACCAATCCGGGTTCTAAGCCACCCGAAGGGGCACTGCGAGAGTACGAATTTACGACGCTCGCAGTTCCCGTTGGAACGTAAGTGCGCAAGCCCCAGTTTGCCATTTGCCTAACGGTGGCTGATAACAATCCTTGGTCACAGTCAAACCAGGAGCTTCCAGCAACACACGCGTACGTACCGAATGAGCTCGTGTACGACGTGATCTTTTGCCTGAGCGTTATCTCTCCGATCTTTAACTTCGTACCTTTCGTCTCTTCTTCGAGAACATTTGTCGAAGGAGATAAAAAGACAACCGAGATGAGATAACCTGGAATGGCTTCGCTAGCCTTCGCTTGCCAAATACCGCTCGACGTGAACCCAACGTATTCAAACGTAGAATCCCATTGCTCTCCGTTTCCAGCGTCGCTGATCAAGATTTCGAAATCTCCAGCGTATAAGCCGTAATCTCCAGTGTTGACAAAGACTTCAACGACACTTTCTTCTCCTTCAAAAACAGGATATTTTGGTGCTTCCAAAATAATAGTAGGTTCAGAAACCGCATCGTGTTCATAGTGTTTCTTCAAAGTGAACTGCTGGGTAAGACTCGTTCCGTAAGTGACCGAATCGTATTGATAGGAAATTGTCGCTTGTCCAACTTGCTCGTTAGTAGTGGAAAACCATTCTGAAACCGCTTCCACTCTACAAACGCCGGCACCGGTTACGGAGCTTGGAGTTTCACATTCGCCCTTCGTCGTCGCGCCGTTTAAGTTCAAAGTCATAGAAACAGTTAAACCACTGAGTTGGACTTGGCTTCGACCATCGGCGTCGGAAAGTCTGTACCAAACAGTGGCCCCCGGCCCTGATTTGTAAAGCGACGGGTTCTTCATCAACGTTTCGATCGAAGCCGCCGGATTCGCAATTGCTTTGTAAATTGGCGTCGCGAAGTCAAAGCCGACTTCGCCGGAACACGTGTCCGAACCTCCCATGTAAAATTCAGCGAAACCAGTGCTCGAAATTGGCTTGTTCAAAATCGTCCCCACTGGTCGCTCCCACATCCCGCAACCCGTCGTTCCAGACGTGCGATTGAGGATGACTCCGAAGCGTTCTGGACCGCCTTGACAGCGACCAGCCGTGCTTTCTCGGGTATCTGCCGTGGCATATCCGAGCGAACCCTCCTTGACCTGAATATCCGGTAGCGCAAACGCGTTGTACGGATCGAGAGGAATAATAACCGTTCCTTCCTCGCAAGAAATAGAAATGGAATTCGTCGACCAGTCGTACGCTTGAAGATTCATGACGGAAACTGAAGCGCAATTGGAAAAGAAAACCTGCAAATTTTCGCGCGCTTGACTCCTGTAGGACGAAGTCAAAGCTCCGATGGGAGCAGAGAACGTAACCGAAATATCGGTGTATCCGCTACGATCAGCCGTCACGGAATTAATCGTGAAGGATGCCGAAGTAACGGACGCATCGCCGAGGTACAACTGCGCGTTACACGTCAACACGTCGATCAAATCTGCCAAGAAATTTGAGTAAAATTGCGTCGTGGGGTCGCTGAATAACGAGTAATCAATATCGACATTCAAAGAATGAGTGATGGTATCGACGAGACCAGCTTCGGCGAATCCGTCGCAAGAGAAACCGTCGTCAAATCCTGGCTCTTTGTAAGCAAGGAGTTCGTAGACCGCGGTGTTTCGGCCATCCTTAGCACGAATTTGAATCAAGTTGAATCCATCTTCGAGTCGCATGTAACCTTTTTCTCCAGAGTTTACAGTTTCACAAGCGAAGGCGTTATCGTAAAAATTTTTGCGGATGCGTTTTCTCGCCCACATTCTTTTCATCTCCTCGGAGGAACCAGTCGTGATTCTGCAAATCTTGACGTCGTTTCCAGAGAGCGAGTGCGGAGTAATACCAATTCTATGATTCGTAGAATCCAAGAACGTCGAATATTTGAAGACATCCGGCATGAACGAGGGTTCGAGCTCGCCACGATCGAGTTGAATATCGCCGAGCGAAGCGCCCTCCTCTTCGTCCATCAACACATACACCGTAACAATGTAAGTGCGGGTGGACAATCCGTTTGGAGAGGTAACTACAATCAACGCTTTGTTCTCGCCGAGTCTAACGCCAATTCGAAAAGTATCGCCAGATCTCACTTGCTTCCCGTATAATCCACCGATGCGAATGGTCGCGTCCGGTTGAGTGGCGACTGGAGTCAACGCGACTCTCATGTCTGGTAAGTCATCTACGGTCAACAAGACAAAGTATTCGAACGTTCCGGAGTAAAACGGAGGTTCGATAACGCCAGGAGTAACCGCAATACCAGCCAAGGAGGCAAAATCGCCGTTTTCAAAGAACACGCAATATTCCGGGTGAAACGGAAGGTAGTCGAATTGCATGATATCGAACCAATTATTGAATTGCTTCGGCGCCGTGATCGTACTCAAAGACGATTTTCCAGAGCCGTAACGGACCATAACCGTCTCATCCGAAAAGATTTGCCCATCCAAGGATATTCGAAGCTCCACGTTCGCACTCGACGACGTCTTTGTAATTTGTTTCAAAGACGGCGCGAGGCAAGTCAGCTGGGACTTCATGGCGTCGAACTCGCCATCCACTCTCATGGAACCAAAGTAGCACGCCGACGGCACCGTGACAGAGCTGGGATCAAAACCTGGACCAAACATGTAGTCGCCCAAAGTGAAACGAATGGCAGTTCCGCCCTCAGCGGAAACTTTCGGCGCGGATGGTTTGACATCCGCGACGCTCATCTTTGAGTGGTAATGAAACTGCGCGCCGTTGACGGAATACAAAGATCCATCCAACGAAATGCGCAAGGTGACGTCCTCGTCGTCCTCCATAGGCGGTGCTTCGCAAACAATAACGAGGACACCTGATTCCTCCATGATCTGAGCGCTCATGGCTTCGACTGGTTGTTCGCCAAACTTACAGTAAAACGAGTTGTGGTCCCGCGCGACGTGACCGGACAACATAACGGAGACTTTCGTGCCTCCCTTATCTGAACCAATCGCAGGAGAAACCGCAATTTCGCAAAGCTGCAAGATGCCTCCGTCTGGACCAGTAAACTCCTTAAACTCAGCGTCGACTTTTTGATCGTAGAAATCATAAAAGTCGTAGAACGAGTAAAAGTCGTAAAACGAATAAAACGCCTCGTAAAATTGAGGAGAATAAAACGCCAACGCTTCGTCGACGGCATCCTCTTCCCAACCAATGACTTCGGGAGACAACGGACTGATGAAGTGACCGTCTTCCGTGAATTCATTCAGCGTTCTCGACCCAGCACCTCTTCTCACAACCTTGACATCGTCCGAAGAGACGACGTGCACGTCGCCATCAGTCGTCGCCGCCGAGGAGGAGGAGGAGGAATCCTCTCCGCCGAAATCTTCGACGCGAGGCAGGTCAGAGCTGAGCGACTCACGATTGTCAGCTCTCGTCGCGTCCGAAAAGCCTTCGCGAGTCAAATCATCCGAACCGTAGCGGTGCGCCTTCTGTGATGGCGCGCCGCTCACTCCGAATGCAACGGACGAGCACAAGGCGACGAGCGCGAAGAAGACGAAGAATTTTGTCGTCGCCTTCTTTTTGCTGCTAAATTTTTTGCTAAAAAAACTCATCTTCCTCTTATCGCGTCGTTTTACGTCGTCGTCGTCGGAAAGAGTTCTTCTTCTAGTACGTGTGTGTGTGTATACACACTACAAAACTACTTCTCTACGAGAGCGAAGACGATCTGATCTGATCTGATCTGTTGTGATATAAACGAGGAAGGAGTTGTGAGTGATTTAAAACCACAGAAAAGGAAAGCGGCGCGCGCGCCACGTAAAAAGATAAATTTGGATTACAGAGAGACGTTTGAGACGGAAATCACTCCATCCACGATCGCGGCTGACTTTGACGATGAGATGACGTACCTTGTGTACGCTCTGGTATATTTCTATCTACTACCGATCCAAAAGAGGATCAGATCTCCTAAAGAAGAGAAGGAAAGTGAAAAGCTTTTTGTTTTCACTCCCTTATCGTCGTCCTCGCGAAGAGAGAGGAGGAGATCTGCGTCGCCTTTTCTACTTGTTTGAACACGAAGCCTTCGATTTCTCTTTCGTCGGTGTGGTTCAAATCCTATTCGCGCGCGTTCTTTTTTTTCGGAAGAAAACAGAGAAGACGCGTCCTAATTCACGGTGAGCAGCGGTAGCTACGTTAAAGTACTACGCGTAAACTGTTATGGTAGTTTACTTTTGTTACGTTATAAAGCGCAAGAAAGCTTAAGCTTTGATGGGCGTGTGAGATTTTTGAGGGCGAATTGCTTCAAAACGACTGTTCGATTCTTTCGATTCTGGCCATTAAATTCGAAATGAGTCCCTAAATAATTAGTAAAGAAAGTCTAAGAAGTGTATTTGCGAAGAATGTGCGCGTCGGCGTCGTCTGAATCGTCGTTATGATAGTCGTTATAGTCACCATCATCGCCGGGGCCGCTCTTGTTTTCTCGTTGATGGTGATCGTTACTTCTAAAAATAGTAGTATTGATGATTCCAGTTGCCATCTCCTCCTCCTCTGAGTAGGCATCAACTCCTCTTCCTCGTCCGCGGTCTTCTTCCTCGACGAAGCTTTCTTCGAGTTGATCTTCGACGACGAAACGAACGAGGCGAAGACGTTCGCGCAAAACTTTATCGACAAATACGCTCGACGGCTTGTGGCCATCTTTTCTTGCATCCTTTTGCATCGACGTTTGTTTATTAACTCTTCTTCGGTTATTCGCAAACGAACGCTCGGCGCGTTTCACCAAATCAGCCGCCAAGGAGCGAGGCGAGAGATTTCCAGTCGATACGGAGGTACCTCTCACTGGAGAGCTCTTATTATTGAATTCCTCATCGCGACGATGTCGATTTTGAAGCATCTTTTCTAAAGCTACAACTTCTCTTTCTGCTTCTGACATATTTTTTGTATCCTCAGATTTTGGACGCGGGAAAGTTGCGCTGCCGAAATTCTTGTACCCAATAATATCATCGATTTCGTGGTTTTCGTCGTCGTCGTCGTCGTCGTCGCCTTCATCGTTCTCCCCCTTTCCTCTGTTCTCTTTGCCAATGCCGTTGTTGTTGCGATCAAAATTAAAGGCGATCGAGGCGCGATTGATTTCTTTCACCGCGCCGAGAACAAACGCATCCGCTGAATCGTTGGAATCGTCGGCATTTGTATTTAAAGTGACGTCAACTTGATGCGGCACGAAAGGTTCTTTTCCTTGCGTGGCGACGCAATCGTAACACTCGAGTCGCGGCATCGCCGCGGAGGCATTCTTTTTGTCATAATCTCCGTCGTCATCTTTTCTTTTGCCGTTCACAACGCAGACTAGAAAACTGCCGTTTTGAGATACTTTCCTCAAAACAGAATTCGAGGCGTAGCGCAAACACGCCGCCCACACTTCGCTCGATTGTAAAAATGCAAGACTATCGCGAGCATCATCATCGAGACGATGTATCCAAACACCAACCAAAGGCGTTTCACAATTATGCACTCTCGATGAGTTTGTTTTGAGAAAGCACAACCGGCGAGCTCGATCGAGCGTGAGAAATCCTGTCGTCATTTTCGTCCTCGTCGTCGAAGATGAAGAAAGAGAACTTTCCCTCGTCCTTCTACCGTTGTAACCATTCAAAAAGTGGTCGTCATCGAATAACGCGGAAATAACTCGAGAGGATGATGAAAATTCTCTGGAGACCCTCAACGGCCGAATCGGCGCAAACCGGAAAGCGCACGAAGGCATCTCCAAGGCTACGGTGAGATGTACTTTCCACGCAGGCGGCGAGTTTCGCTTCGTTTTCACACCGTCGTACCGTTCAACGACGGCTCCTATTCGCATCGGCCACATGTCCAGAGGCGTCAACGGCTCGTCTTCATCTTTATCTTTGTCCATCTCTTCTTCTTCTTCTTCCTCCTCCTTCTCCTCGGCGTCGACGACGATACTCTTCGTCGTCGTTAAAGGCATCGCATCGCACGTCGCGTAAAACGACTCTCTCACGCTCGTAAAACTCTTCCCCCACGCCAATCGCGATGCCATTCTCTCGCATCGCTTTTTCCCTTCTTGACTTCCTCCGCCGCGGCGGAACGAGACGTCCAGCGGTACGCGTCTCTCGCTACTACAATGACTAAATCCGCGTTTGTTTCTTTCGCCTGTTTTGTTGCTTTTGACGCCACTACTGCTACTAATCGTCACTATCCCAAAGCTATCGTTGCTATTACTGTTACTGCTATACATCGTGTTGTTGTTGTTGTTGCCCTCGCTGCTGCTAAAATCGCATCTCGCGTAGAGATGATGGTGCGAAACCGATTTTGATTTTAATTTTTCGAGTATCTTTCCCGCCAACGAGTCAAAGTCGTCGTCCACGAACTGAAATATCGTCGGCCCGACGTCGCTGGACCAAACCACTGTCGTCGTCGTTTCCTTCTCCTTCGTCGTCGTCTCCGCGTCCCACAAAATCTCTCTCACGCGAGGGAAATCCTTCGCGTTTTCAGAAGAAGACGAATTCAAAGACGAAGACGTTTCTCTCGTCCTCCTCGTCCGCGAATCGTTATAAAATCTAATGTTTTTCCCGTTTTTCTCGTGTTCCTCCTCTTCAAACGCCTCCTCTGTGGGTGTTTTCTTTGTCGTCTTCTTTTCCAAGAAATACGCCGAAGAAGAAGACATTTGTCTTCCGTCCTCTCTTTTGTCTTCTTCTTTGTCTTCGTCTTCTTCTTCTCAACAACAACAACAAGAGTTGTACTTATTAGAGTATTAGTATGGAGAAAATGGCGGGAAAAGTTCGTCATTTTTTCATCTCCTCATTTTAATCAACAAAGAAAAGTGAAACGATGACGCTCTTCCCTCTTCTCTCGTCCTCCTCCTCCTCTCCGTGCGTCTCTCACAACAACAACTGTCGTTCTTCTTCTTCTTCTTCTTCTCGTTGTTTTTCCTCCAAATCATCGTTTTCAACTTTATCGCGAGGTAAAGGAGGAAAGATTCATCAGAATCACTATTCAACGATTGCAACACGAGCGACGAGGAGTAACGACAGCAACAACAACATTAACAACAATTCTAAATACATCGAGAAAGCGAAAGTGCAAGATTTATTGTCGAATTTGGAGCGATGGCTTCGAGAGAACGGGTCGGAGATGAACGAAAAGTGCGAGTTTGGGTTTAGCTCTATGATGGAAGAAGATAACACTTTGATGATTCGTAAAAACACGTGCGGTATTTTCAATCGTGGTAGTAAAAGTAGTAGTACAAGTAGTAGTAGGAGTAACATCAGCAGCGACGATAACACGAGTATTAAAAAGAACGAGTCGATCTTAAAAGTTGGCGATTCGGTGTGGATGACTGCGGAGAAAGCGAGAGAAGATGCGGACGGGAAGTGCGGGAAGATTTTAAAGCGTCTGGCGGCGCAAGGCGAAGCCGCGCCGGCGTGGGTGGAACTTTCCGTGTATTTGGTGTGCGAACTCGAGAAAGGCGAAAGTTCGTTTTACGCGCCGTATTTGAGTTATTTACGCGAAGCGACGGTGTTAGAGTCGCCGCTATTTTGGTCGACGGAGGACGTGAACGCAATCGCCGGGTCGCAACTCCTCGACGACGCGGCTGGGTACGATTCGTACGTTCGAGGCACGTACGAGTCGTTGAATTTAAGCAACGACGGTGTACCGGAGGATACGTTCTTGTGGGCGTTTGGAATTTTACGGTCTCGAGCGCAACAACCCATGCGAGACGGGTCGGAAGTTACCTTAGTTCCCGGGTTGGACATGTTAAACCACAAGGCGAGATATTCGGAGAACGATTTTGGGGTTGGCGGGAAGAAGAAAAAGCCAGATTGGCAAGTCTACGAGGCAGGTATGGACGACGGCGCGATGGGTTCACCCATGGCGGCGATTACAAACTTATTCGGCGGTGGTGGGAAGAAGGAGGACGCCAGGGGGAGCAGCGGTAGCGGTAAGAGTAGCGGCGCAAAAAGCGAGAATAACAACATCAAATTCGCCTCGTTTCGAGCGCAACAAGATACCATTCAACCGGGCGAGGAAATTTTTATGGATTACTACGCCTCCATCAACTTCGACGAGCGACCTTTGGATGGTAAAACCTGCGTCGATTACGGCTTCGTCGATCCCGTGGAACGAAACGGTGGCTACGAGTTACGAATAGGCATTCCAGAAAACGATCCAAACAGAGACGATAAAATCGACATTTGCGACGTGAGTCAACAAATCATAGGCGGCGGCGACGATCCAACCTTTTATTTAAAAGCGTACGAAGATCCAGATCCAAACTTGCGCGTTTTCAGCAGATTGTTGAACATCCAAGGCTCGGACGCGTTTTTGTTGGAAGCTTTGTTTCGAAACAACGCGTGGGAGTTGATTTCCGAACCCGTCTCGAAAGAGAACGAAACGCAAGCCTGCGAAACGATGATTGCGGGATGCAAAGACGCTCTGTTGCAATACGAAACGAGCATCGAACAAGACGAGGACATGTTATCGATCCAGGACATTTCCGACGAAAAGCTTCTCTCCATTCGCGTCTTGTTGGGCGAAAAAAAAGCGCTCAGAAACACGTTGCGATATTTCGAAACCATTCGCGCCTCTGTCGATCGCTTAGAGTATTACCAAGAGCGACGCTTGAGGCAGTTAAACTTGTTGGACGAGGACGGGAGTTCCACGTACGATCCATTCAACGATTTCATAGCTTAATATAATACTATAATACTCTACTATATTAATAATGATGCAAAAAAAAGAAGTTGTTCAATACGCGAGTTGAACGCGTGACCTTCTCGGTGTAAACGAGATGCTCTAACCACTAAGCTAATCGAACGAGACGATTCTCCTCAATTAGGGTTTACATTACTCTATATACAAAAAACAAAAAAATAAAAATTTGAGCAACAAAGAAAAACAAGACACAAAAAACGCCATTCACAGAAGAGACTCTCTACTAATAATAAACAATGTTGTTGACGAACCCGATCGAGGAGGACGTGTTCGAACGAACCAACGAAAACGAGGACGAGGAGAAAGCGTGCGAAAAAGAACGAGCGAGGAGACGATTAGTATTGGAAGAATCGTCGTCGTCCTATGTGTCGTCTGAGCAGGCAAAAGTGGCGTTTGCTTTTCTCTCAAAATCCAAATCGTCGTCGTCGTTGGGAAGAAACACCGAAGAAGAAGAAGAAAAAGGCATCGAAACGATCGCGTTCTTCTCGAACAGCCGAGTGCCTCTGACGGTGTGCGAGGAGATTTTATCCTCGTTTAAGAGGGAAAACAAAAAGTTTGAGAAGATTGGCCACGTGAAAGTATCAGGCGTGAGCGAACGGAACGACTGTTTGAGCGACGATTTTGATGACGATGATGATTTTGACGACGAGAACACAAAACGAAACGAGACGTTCACGAGAACGTGCGACGTGTATTACCAGAGAGAAACGAAGATCGCTCTCGTGAAGTGTACGTACGACGTTCCCGTGGAAAATGCGACGAGATGGGCGGAAACAGTTTTAAAGAGTCTCTTTCCAGACGACGACGATGAAGGAAGGATGCGTAGTCGTCAAACATCGCCGCTACGAAAGGCGTTCGTCGTCACGTCGTTCGTTTCCTCGTACGCCGACGATACGGACGCGGATGAAAACGGTTTCGGTGATAGCGCTCGTTTTGCCGTGCAATACGTAGGGAACGAGGCGTACACTACTTATTCGAATACAAAAACACGTAAAAATAGCACAAATAAGAAACCTTTATCGGTAGGCCGGGCCGTCGTCGGCGCCGAGGCGGCGTTGTTCAACCGCTTGAACCAGATGGCAAACGACGGCAAAAGCGCCGAGAGGACGAGAACAAAAATAGCCTTGCTCACATGCCCGGACGAGCGTTCGTTTTCGGGAACCGCGGACGATATCATCGACGTTCGCGCTTTGAAAAACATCGTGGATGTTTTACGAGAAGATTTTGACGACGACGAGAATACAGAGGAGAAGGACGAATGGAGCGAGCTCTTACGGTCGGTGGACGAAACCGCGTTGAACGAATGGGCGAGAAAAGGCGGTCGTCATCGTAATCGACACCATCTTCAGCGCGACGCGACGAATTCTTCCATCTCGTTCGTCGCCGACGATAACTTGTTTTCTTAATAATAATAATAATAATAATACTAGTATATATATATATAGTAGAGAGAGGTACTACTAGCGAATGCGAATGAACTTAAATAAACATACATCCGCACACATACTTACACTTGACAAACAACGGGA
>Ga0181595_10000174_pt1 | contig 67965 bp, 62 predicted proteins | sample 041ome_7_FD_145604 | JGI IMG/M metagenome (GOLD analysis project Ga0181595, IMG submission 145604) | Coastal salt marsh microbial communities from the Groves Creek Marsh, Skidaway Island, Georgia - 041401AS metaG (spades assembly) | ecosystem: Environmental > Aquatic > Marine > Intertidal zone... | reverse complement strand
TTCATGGCGATTCCTGATTGTTTTTTTTGGCGAAAGATCTGATCATCGAGCGCCATGAATGTTCCCTTCCTATACCAATTTATTTAATCCTTTGTTTTATCATCCTATTTCGTGGGGATACCTCAGGGTCAGACCGCACTCCAGTACCGGTCTGAGGTCGGACCGGTACCGGAGTCGTAACGAAGAGTGGCGTGTCGGGAGCAGGGATTTCGGGTACAATGGCCGTCTGTGTCGAAGTAGTGGCGTAGTGGGACGACAGACATTGATTGAATATAAATCGGTGGCGTTTTATCGCAGTGCATTGGCACTTTGTGTGGCAGCTGCGGCGGTGTTTGCCAACCTGCATCTGATGCAACCACTATTACCGGAGCTAAGCCGGCAGTTTCAGCTATCGGCACTGACAGTAAGCTGGGTCTACACTATTGGCACACTTTGTCTGGGCTTGTCGTTACTGGTGTATGCGGCACTGTCGGATGCCTGGGGCCGGAAAAAGCTATTGTTAATTACCCTGGCGGGAATGACGTTCAGTACCCTGATGTTAAGTCAGGTGGAGTCTTTTTCAGCTTTGCTGTTCTGGCGTGCGGTGCAGGGGCTGTTTTTAGGTGGTTTGCCGGCTATTGCTATTGCCTGGATGGGCGAAGAGTATAGCAAACCTGCTCTGGTCACCGCGGTTGGCTTTTATATCAGTGCCAATTCGCTCGGTGGTATTTCCGGCCGCCTATTATCCGGTGCTATGGCCGATTTAGGGCACTGGCAGTGGGTATTTTATCCGATGACCTTACTTGGCCTGATCAGCTGTTGGTTGATTTGGCGTTATCTACCCGCGTCTACCCAATTTCAGCGTACCTCGTTTCGCTTCAAGCAAGCCCTTAGCGACAACCTCTTTCATTTGCGCCAGCCGTTGTTACTACTGGTCTATCTAATTGGCGGGCTAAATTTTCTGGTGTTTTTAAATCAGTATACCTATATCAGCTTCGTACTGGCGGCGGCACCGTTTTTATTAAGCAGTAGTTTGATTGGTTTGTTGTTTGTGACTTATCTCACCGGCACTTTGGGTTCGGCGCTGTCAGCAAAGATCGCCGCAAAACTTGGTGCGCCGTTAGCGATGGCGGTAGGCATTCTTATTATGATCTTAGGCTCTGTTATCACCTTGGGGTCAGGTCTGCTGCTGATTGCGGCCGGTTTTTTTGTCAGTGCTTTTGGTTTTTTTCTGTGCCATTCACTTGCCAGTAGCTGGGTCAGTCAGCATGCCACAAGGGCAAAAGCCAGTGCCAGTGCGCTTTATCTGGTGTTTTACTATCTGGGGGCCAGTTCCGGGACCCTCTATTTACAGCCGTTCTGGCAAGCAGGGCAGTGGCAAGGTGTGGTGCTGGGTTCGGTACTGATGTTTAGTGTCACGCTGGCACTGTGTTGGCTGTTATGGCGTTATAAGCAGCAAACGTTAACACGCCCTGGTTTGCAGTAACGCTAATTCTTCTGCACTGATTGGCCGTAACGCGCCCGCTGGTAGTTCGCCAAGCTGCAGCTTACCGATAGCAACCCGGCATAAATCCAGTACCCGATAGCCCAATGCCCGGCACATATAACGAATTTGCCGGTTTTGACCTTCTTTTAAGGTGATTTTTAGTTGGTATGGGGCGAGAACTTCCGCCTCACAGGGCTTGGCCTGATATTTATGCGGTCCGACGTGCCAGCTAATCCCTGCGGCAAACTGCTGGCTGAGCTCTGCGGTAATGGGCTTGTCGACAGTAACCAGATAGGTTTTCGGCTGATGTGAATCCGGATGCAGTAAGCGTTGCGTCAAGGCGCCATCATTAGTTAACAGCAATAAGCCGCGGGAATCTTTATCCAGCCGGCCCACCGGGTAGAGTCGCTCGGGAAGTTGTGCCAGCACACTCGCAATGCTGGCCGTATCGTCCGGGCGGATATTGCAATCAATACCGACCGGTTTGTGATACAGATAATAACAAGACGCCGGACGGCCGGGCAGTGGTTTGCCATCCACCCGAATTGTCGAGCTATCAGGCAAATGTAAGGTATGACTGGCGACTTTATCGGCTACCGTCACTCTGCCAGCACTAATTAAACGGCTGGCGGCACGACGCGAACAGAGCCCACTTTGCGCAATCAGTACCGCAAGACGGATCGGTGAAGCAGACTTAGAAATTGTCACGGAATTGCCAGGGAACTGTCATAAAATTGCCATAGCATAACGGCATACTAGCAGCCGTTACACCTTCCTTCCTGGATATTTCACTCTTGTTTAGTGGTAGGGGGCCATTGGCCCCCGGTTTTTTTCCAGCAAAGGTCCACAAGTTGTCATTAAGGCGTCTGAGTCAGGCGGGTTGGGTAACGCTGATAAATTAAGGCTACCGAATCATTTATGGCCTGCTGTGGATTTTGCATCGCTTTATTGGATAACCGTCCTTCCAGCACGCCTTGCCAAACCACGCGTTTGGCGTTGGTATCAATGACATCAATCAGAATAGTCCCGACTTTATAGTTCACCTTTTCCACCCCGCCACCAAATAACGGAAAGCCGAAACTAAAGGCGCTGTTGCGGCCAAAATAGCCGTAACCGGCGTTAATGCTAAAAGGCGAACTGCGTACATCTTCGCGATTTTCAACATTGGTTTGATAGTTAACCAATAACTGCGGTGCTGTTTCATCCAGCCGGTAGCCCAAGGCGGTCATTTCACGGGTAATAGCGGCTTTAAAATGCTGGTCCAGCAGGGGATCGTAAGCCGGTTTTTCTGCTGGTGTGTTATCAGCGGCTGGGGTGGCAGTGGCTTCCTGATAGAAGGCAAAGGTTTGGTACTGACTAAAGTCAACTGTACGGTCATAATCAATATTCGCTTGTCGGGGGCTGGCGCAGCTGGCTAACCCAAACACCGCCGCGAGCAGGAATAGCGTTTTTACATGCTTAAACATAGCGAACCTCATGCTGGAAAATAATGACACTGTGATAACTTTATACAGTGTACCTGAAATTTAGATTGCCCAGAATGAGTTTAGTTTAGTGGAATTAGCTGAATGGCGAATGAAAAAACGCCTCCGACTGGAGGCGCTGTTCTGAAGCAGCTTAAAAGCGGCGGTTGTACTGTACGCCAAGCAAGTAGGCTTTACTGTTATAGCGGGCCGTTACGTTGGCAGCACCCAGTTGTTGGTCCAGGGTGTTATATTCAAACTCGTTAATTTTCACTTCGTCCATTTGCATCACGCCCGCCGCCATATCCAGGCTGCTTAGTGGCGATAGCTGTAATGTCAAGCCAGTACTGAGCCACAGACGATCTGAGGTTGGGATCCGTGCCGTTTTATGCTGGCTGGAAATCGGATTTTCATCATAAGCCAGGCCGGCACGTAGCGTCAGATCCGGGTTAACCTGATAGGTTGCACCTAATGCTGCTGCGTAGCTGTCGTGCCAATACTCCGGAATATAGCCAATATAGCCTTCACCTTGCAGGCTGCTGCTGGTGCTAAGCGAAATCGATGGCTCAGCGTCGGTGCTGATAATATCGATGCTGCGGAATTTGCTCCAGCCGGTCCAGCTAAGGCTGGCTTGTAGTGACCATTGTGCGGATAGCTGCTGATCGACACTAAAGGCCAGGCTGGCAGGGGTGGTAAGAGCCAGCCGGCTTTTCTCGCTTAAAAAATCGCGCGCGGCAAAGCGGCCTGTACTGGCATCGACCAGTGGTAACCCCGGCGCAACGGCAATCAACCCCGGCGTGTCGCCGGCAGTGGCCGCGGTAATAGGGGTGTTGGTAATTTCAGAATCACCGGTCAGGGTATAACGTACTGCCGAATGATAAACCAGCGCCAGCCGCGTGCCGCTTACCGGCTCGGCATGTAACGCCAGGGTATAACCGAGGCTGATATCATTACCTGCAACTTCGTAGTGGCTGTCGCAGAACGCCGGATTTGACAGATCGCGGCCGGCCAACTGCGCAATACCACTGCCCAGCTCACATAAACCGGAATGATCTTTATATTTGGACAAGGTGCCTTCGGCGCGATTCAGGCTGATAGCACCACCAATCGATAACCAATCCGTTAATTTGTAACCAACAGCGGGTTGCAGGCTTAACACCTGAACGGCGGTTTCATCGGCAAAATACCGGCCAGCCCAATCTTGCTGGTAGTCAGATGACAGCCCAAATGGCACATAAAAACCCAGGCCCCAGCTCAGACGCTCGGTTAATTGTTGGCTATAGAATGCAAAAGGCACCACCTCTGTTAGTAAGACATTACCGGCGTCGCGACCCTGAACCGGCAGGCCGCGGGCATTTACGGCGTTAACATCATCATAGCGGGTGCGGGCATGGATCAGGTTTAGGCCGCCGGCAAAGTGCTCGCCCTGAAGCTGGGTTAAGGCGGCAGGGTTAGAATAAACCAAAGTCGCGTCAGTGATTTGCGCACCGCGGCCAGCATAGGCATTGCCCATGCTGCTAACCGATTGTTCCAGTAATTTATAGCCTTCTGCCTGAGCAGACAGGCTACTCAGTGCCACTAAAACGGCAGCGGCAACCGAGGTTTTTCTTAGCATAAGTGAGACACCTTGTTGATACAAAAGGTACACAGTATAAAACGATTATTATTTAGAGTACAGGCTCTAACCTGGGGTTGCCGCAAGCTGGTCAGACCGGTACCGGAGTGCGGTCTGACCAGTGTGCCTGAGTGGCTTTTGCTAAAAGTTGGTGGTTTTTACTATTTTTTGGTGTTTCTGTTGTCGTGATTTGTAACAATTTAAACCTAAGTGACTGATCTTAAATCTATTAAACTAGTGGCATAGTGGATGCAACTGCATAAACAAATTAATTAATGGGGTCAGAGCAAAAGATCTGACCCCGGGAATAAGCAAGGAATAACGAAAATGAAAACTATTATGCCGCTTGCGGCTGCCGTGCTGTTCAGTAGTGTGTTTTTAAGCGGATGTAACCAGGCGCAAAGTAGCGTAAATGCTAGCGCCGCAGTTGAAGTTGCGGTGCCGGTCGAAATTTCCCGCGCCAAAAATGGTGCTATTAGCAGCAGCTACCGCACTAATACCACGCTGGCCGCTCGTGCCGAAGCTGAGGTGATGGCCAAAAGCAGTGGTATTGTGCAGCAAATTCTGGTTGAAGAAGGTGAGCAGGTTAAAGCTGGCCAGTTGCTGGCGGTACTGGAAAATGAACGGCAACGTCATCAACTGGCAAAAGAGCGTGCTGAGTTAGGCCGGCTGAATTCAGAGTTAACCCGGATGACTGAGATGCACCAGCGAAAACTGGTCAGTACTGATGTTTATGAGAAATTAAAATGGCAGGTTGAAGCAATGCAAGCCGCCGTTGAGCTGGCTGAGCTGAATTTACGCGAAACCGAAATTCGGGCACCGATCTCTGGTGTGGTAGCGCGGCGCTATGTAAAGGCTGGTCAGCTGGTTAATCAGTTAACGCCACACTCGCTGTTTCATCTGGTGACCGAAACCGAGCTGGAAGCTGTTGTGCATTTACCTGAACAGCAGGTACTGCAGGCGAAAGCAGGGCAGGAAGCCGTATTAAGTTTTGCCGGCGTGCCGGACGTTAAAGCCGCGGTTAGCCGGGTTGCACCGGTGGTGGATGCCAGCTCTGGCACTGTACGTACCACCTTGTTGATTGATAACAGTAGCCGCCAGTTAAAAGCCGGTATGTTTAGTCAGGTGGAAATCAAGTTTGATACCCGCGACAGCGCTTTGTTAGTGCCAAAACGCGCACTGTTAACACTGGACAACTTACCTGGGGTATTGGTGCTGGACGCCGAAAGTCGCATCGTGCGCCGGCAAGTCACTTTAGGTTACACCGCGGATAACGTCGTGGAAATCTTAACGGGTGTCGAAGCGGGAGAGCAGGTTGTCGTGGCTGGGCATGCTGCGTTAAAAGAGCAAAGCCTGGTAAAAGTGGTATCTGAGCGCGAATTCTGACAGGGACGAAAAGATGAAATTAGTCGAAACTGCCGTGGCCCGTCCGGTCACGGTCTGGATGTTCACGCTCGCGATTTTGTTATTCGGTATGGTGTCGGTCGGTCGCTTGGCGGTCAACCTGTTACCGGATCTGTCCTATCCAAGCTTAACCGTACGCACCACTTACGTTGGCGCCGCACCGGCCGAGGTGGAGCAACTGGTCAGTAAGCCAGTGGAAGAGGCGCTCGGGATCGTCAAAGGTGTGCGCAAAGTGACCTCAGTTTCCCGCGCCGGACGCTCGGATGTGGTGCTGGAGTTCGACTGGGGCACCGATATGGATTTGGCGCTGCTGGAAGTGCGTGAAAAACTGGACGTGCTGTTTCTGCCATTAGATGTAGAAAAACCCTTGCTGCTGCGCTTTAACCCCAATCTGGATCCGGTAGTGCGCTTATCTTTATCTAAGCCAGAGATGACGCAGGCGGATCTGGTCGCCATGCGCACTTTCGCTGAAGAAGAATTTCGTCGCAAACTGGAGTCTTTCCCTGGTATCGCTGCCGTGCGGCCAGATGGCGGCTTAACCCAGGAAATTCAGATCCTGGTTGATCCGCAAAAACTGAGTCAGTTACAGCTGGATATTAGCCTGCTTACCCAGCGCCTGAAAGCTGAAAACCTGAATTTAGCCGGTGGTCGACTGGAAACGCCAGCCTATGATTATCTGGTGCGGACTATTAATCAGTTTACAACCCTGACTGAGATTGAAAATTTATACCTGACCACGGTGGGGAATAGTCAGGTGCGGCTAAAAGACGTGGCGCAGGTCAAAGATGGTTATGCTGATCGGCAGAGTATCAGTTATATCAATGGTGCGCAGGCGATTGAGCTGGCGATCTATAAAGAGGGGGATGCGAACACGGTCAAAGTGGCTGAGGCGTTATTATCGCGATTAGATGAGCTGAAAAAGATCTTGCCAGCCGGTTATCAGCTGGATGTGCTTTACGATCAGTCGCAGTTTATTAAACAAGCCATTAGCGATGTTAAATCGGCGGGTATTGTCGGCGGCATCCTGGCGATGCTGGTGTTATATCTGTTTTTACGTAATGTTTGGGCCACGGTGATTATTTCGGTCTCAATCCCGGTATCGGTGATCGCCACCTTTAATCTGATGTACGGTCAGAATATTACCCTGAATATGATGAGCCTCGGTGGCATTGCACTGGCGGTGGGTTTGCTGGTGGATAACGCTATCGTGGTATTAGAAAACATTGCCCGTTACAAAGAGCAGGGCATGCCGGCGAAAGAAGCCGCGCGTATAGGCGCGGGGGAAGTGTCGATGGCCATTACCGCCTCAACACTGACTACCGTTGCCGTGTTCTTCCCGCTGGTGTTTGTTGAGGGCATTGCCGGACAATTGTTTCGTGACCAGGCCTTAACCGTGACCTTCGCGCTGTTAGTATCGCTGGTTGTTGCCTTGACTTTAATCCCGACTATGGCGGCCCGTAGCTTGCAACGCGGTAATACGTCAGCTGCAGTGTCACCCTTGCCGTCGTTAAAACCCAGTCGTTGGTATCACTGGCCGTTATTATTAATCCGTTTACCGATCCGTGCCCTACACCTGTTGCTGTTAGGCGTGGTCACCTTATTGAGTTTGCTGTTTGGCTTATTGGCAAAAGGCGCTTACTGGGTGTTTCGTCCGGCGGTGTTGTTGGTACAGGGATTATTAAAAGCCATCGAGCGCGTCTATTTACGGTTATTAGCGGCGGCGTTACGCGCCAGAGCTTTAACGCTGACGCTGACCTTAGCGGCGGCAGCGCTGTGCTTTAGTTTATTGCCACGGCTCGGCGCCGATGTCATTCCGCAATTAAGTCAGGGCGAGTTTTATGTCGACGTACAGTTGCCGGTGGGCACGGCCATTGAACAAACCGATGCATTATTAAAGCAACTATCAACCCAGCTTAAGCAATTCCCGGTGGTGGCGCGCAGCTATGGTCTGGCGGGTACCGGTGCGCAGATGTCAGTGGATCCGGCGATCGGTGGCAGTCACTGGGGCCGTTTGCATGTAGTGATGTTAGCTTACAGTACCGCGGACGACGAAGCGCTGGTGCAGGAGGAGTTACGCCGCAATTTAGCGCAACTGGCCGGGGTGACCAGTCGGTTTGACCGGCCGCAGCTATTTAGCTTTAGTACTCCGCTGGAGATTGAGATCAGTGGTTATGATTTAAGTCAGTTATCTGAATCAGCAGAGCGTTTAGTTTCTTTACTGGCTGCCGATCAGCGTTTTACCGACATTAAATCCAGCCTGCGGCCGGGGCAGCCGGAAGTGACGCTGTATTTTGACCACGCCCGCTTATCGCAACTGGGGATGACCGCACAGCAAGTGGCGCGCCGCGTTGCCACCTATATTGGTGGTGAAGTTGCCGGCCAATACAGTTTACATGATCGGAAAATTGATATTCGGGTGCGGCTGGACGAACAGTTCCGTCAACACGAGCTGCAACTGGCAGAGTTAATCATTAACCCGGGCGCAGCCGAACCGCTGCCGTTAAGTGCGGTCGCGCAAATTCGCCGCGAGGTAGGCCCGAGCGAAATTACCCGGGTGGGCCAACAGCGGGTTGCGCTGGTTACTGCCAATCTGGCTTATGGTGATTTGGAGCAGGCGACCGCTGCCGCACAAGCCGCTTTGTCACAACTGATCCTGGCACCGGGCCAGCAAGCCGCAGTAATGGGGCAAAGCGAAGAAATGCAACGTGCGTACAGTTCATTATTGTTTGCGTTGTTACTGGCGATTTTCCTGGTTTATCTGGTGATGGCATCGCAGTTTGAGAACCTGCTACAGCCGCTGTTAATCCTGTTTACTGTACCCTTGGCAGGAGCCGGGGCAGTCCTGGGGCTGTGGCTAACTGATACCCGGTTATCCGTGATCGTGTTTATCGGTTTGATAATGTTGGCGGGTATCGTGGTTAATAACGCCATAGTGTTGATTGATCGCATAAATCAACTGAGAGCCGAAGGTAAAGCCATGGCAGAGGCGATTGTCGAGTCTGGTCAAAGCCGCTTACGCCCGGTGTTAATGACGACCCTGACTACCGTGCTGGGGTTATTGCCGATGGCACTGGGTACCGGTGAAGGCAGTGAAATTCGTGCGCCCATGGCTATTACAGTGATTGCCGGTCTGTCGATTGCGACCCTGTTGACGCTGGTGTTTATTCCGGTGCTCTACAGCCTGCAACGTGACAAAATCCCTGCTATCGCAGCTGAGGAGGCGCTATGAGCCAGCAACCACAGCTTGAAACGCCTGAAAACGCCGCAGATAGCAAACCCATCTGGTTAACCCGCCTGGCATTAAGCCGGCCGGTGACCATCTGTATGTTGTTTATCTCTATGTTACTGTTCGGTGGCCTGGCCAGCCGCTTATTACCGCTGGAGATGTTTCCGGGCATTGATATTCCTGAGTTGTATGTGAATGTGCCTTATCCGAATGCTACGCCAGCCGAGGTCGAGCGGCTGATCACCCGGCCGCTGGAAGAAGCGCTGGCGACGGTCAGTGGTATTAAGGATCTGCGCAGTTTTGCCAATGAAAACAGTGGCGATGTGTCGCTGCAATTTCGCTGGAGTGAAAATATCAGCAGTAAAAGTCTGGAGGTGCGGGAACGCTTAGATACGGTGCGCCATCTGTTGCCAGCCGATGTGGAGCGGGTATTAGTATTCCAGTTTAATACCAGTGATATGCCGATTTTTCAGCTGCGGATTTCATCAGATCGCGATCTGGCGATGGCCTATGATTTGCTGGAACAGCAAATTAAACGGCCATTAGAGCGGGTGCCTGGTGTCTCTAAGGTAGAGCTGTATGGCGTGGAAAAACGCCAGGTGATTATCCGCTTGGATCCGGATAAGTTAAAGGCGCTAAACATTGATCCTACTGCTTTGCTAACCCAGTTGCGCGGCAGTAATTTTGCGTTAAGTGCCGGCGAGTTGCGTAACCCGGAGCAAAGTGTGTTGGTAAAGCCACTGGGTGAATATAAAGAGCTGTCGGAAATTGCTGCCCTACCGATCCGCCCGGGATTGCAGTTGCGTGAGGTGGCCAGTATTGAGCTGGAGCTACCCAAGCGTGAGGATGGCCGGCATTTAAACCAAACCTATGCGGTAGGGATGAATGTGTATAAAGAGTCGGGCGCCAATCTGGTCGAAGTCGCGAAAGCGGCGATGCAGGTGGTGGCCGCTGCCGATGCCAATCCGGCGTTTAACGGCATTAGTTTGTATGTGATGGACGATCTGGCCGATAACGTTAGTAAATCGCTGCGGGATCTGTTGCAAGCCGGTGCCATTGGTGCCTTGTTATCTTTTGTGGTGCTGTACTTATTCTTACGCCATTTGACGACCACGCTGGTGGTGGTGTTGTCGGTGCCTGCTGCCATTATTGTGGCGTTAGGCGCGATGTATTTTCTGGGGTATAGCCTGAATATCCTCAGCATGATGGGCCTGATGCTGGCCATCGGCATGCTGGTGGATAATGCGGTGGTGGTAACCGAAAGTATCTTTCGTGAGCGGGCGCTGGGTGGCGATGTACGCACAGCGACAGAGCGTGGTGTCAAACGTGTCGGTTTAGCCGTATTGGCCGGTACCGCAACTACGGCAATAGTGTTTTTACCGAACATTATCGGTGAAAAAATGCAGCTGACGATTTTCCTTGAACATGTCGCTATCGCCATTTGTTTGTGTCTGGCTATTTCGTTATTACTGGCGCTGACCCTGATCCCACTGCTGACCACCCGGCTAAAGGTGCAGTCAGTAGCAGAGACACAGGGATCGGCGTTAGACCGATTTTATCGCCACGCGCTGACTAAGGTGATGAACTGGCCAAAAACCGCGACCGCTCTGGCGATACTGGTGTTGTTAAGCGCGGCTTTACCATTATCGCAACTGGGCAGTAGTAATGAAGACGAGGAAGATCGCAGCCGCTTATTTCTAAACTACAACATCCAGGGCAATTACAGTTTGGAAGAAGTTCGCGCTGAAGTGTCGGCGATGGAAGCGTTTTTATATAGTCGTCAGCAAGACTTTTTTATCGAGTCGGTCTACAGCTATTACCGCTCTGGTCATGCCATTTCGATTATTTTGTTACAACCTGATGTCGATATTGATCTGAATACCCTAAAAGAACAGATTCGCCAGGACTGGCCGCCATTAGTGCGGGCGCGCCCCAGCTTTAGCTTTGGTAATAACAACAATGCGTTGCAGTTACATTTGTTAGGTAATTCCACCGAGCGTTTGTTGGAGTTGGCGGCAGAAATCGAGCCAGCCTTACAGGTACTGCCGTCGATAGCCGAGGTTAGCTCGGATCTAGCGAAGGGGCAGCAAGAAGTCCAAATCCTGTTAAACCGGCCAGAGTTGGAGCGCTTGGGTTTATCGGCGGAGCAGGTGGCACAAAGCGTGTCGCTGGCGCTGCGTGGTGTTAATTTGCGCACCTATCGCAGTGCCGAGCAGGGCGAGCTGCTGATCCGACTGATTTATGATGAACGGATCAGTAAATCCTTGTCGGAATTATCGGCGCTGCCGGTTGCGGCGGTGGCCGGTGTCAGTATTCCGTTATCGCAACTGGCGGAATTAAAGGTCGTGCCGCGGTTGCAATCAATTCGCCGCTTTAACCGCGAAACCGGTGTGGCGCTGCAGCTGGCCCTGAATAAAGATATCAGCATGGAGGATGCCCGCAAGGAGATTTCCAACCTGATGCAGCAGGTGCAATTGCCGGACGGCTATCGCTGGTCATTTCAGGGCGGTTTTGTACGCCAGAACGAAGAGCAGCAGGTGATGATCGTCAATATGCTGCTGGCGCTGGCAATGATCTATATTGTGATGGCTGCGTTATTTGAATCCTTATTAATGCCCAACGCTGTCATCGGCAGCTTGCTGTTCTCCTTTGTTGGCGTGTTCTGGACCTTTTTTATCACCGGCACTGGCATTGGCGTCATGGGGATGATCGGCATGTTGGTATTAATGGGGATTGTGGTCAATAACGGTATCGTGCTGGTTGACCGGATTAATCAGGATCGGCAATTACTACCGGACCTGGCGCTAAAAACGCTGATTATTGAAGCTTGTACGGCACGCTTAAAGCCCATTTTGATGACGGTATCGACCACGGTGTTAGGTTTGGTACCTTTAGCGCTGGGTAGCACAGCTATCGGCGGTAATGGCCCCAGCTATGCGCCGATGGCAATTGCGATTATCGGCGGCTTGCTGTTCTCTACCTTGACCAGCTTATTATTGGTACCGTTGAACTACTATGGTTTGGTCAAACTTCGCAGTGCGACGGGTAATTTGGTGGCTCGTAGCAGATTATGGCAGCGCCGGCTGTTACGTCAGGCCTAGATTGTAAATTGCTGAGCCTGCCGTTATACTAGGCGCCTCTTTAAGGGAGTAATCGGCCGTAAGGCGCCTATATCAACATACTTGTGCCGCATGCATATGGTATAGGCAGCAGGTTCAGCAGCGCTGGCTTGTGTGATGAGACTTAAGATAAGACACTGACCGAACGCGGGAGTCAGTTCTTATCTTTTGTCGATAATATCCCGCGCTAATGCAGGATGTTATGGACGCTCTACTATCTTCTTTTACCGCTGTCGCCATTGCTGAAATCGGTGACAAAACTCAATTGCTTTCGTTATTTCTGGCGGCGCGTTTTCGCAATAAAACCGCCATTATTGCCGGTATTCTGGTGGCCACCTTACTTAATCACGCCGCATCCGCCTGGCTAGGTGTCTGGGCGGCGCAGTTTATTCCCGCCGGTTGGGGCCACTGGCTGTTAGGCGGCTCTTTTATTGCGGTAGCGCTGTGGTTGCTGATCCCGGATAAAGACGATAGTGAAGACACTGCTATGCTGAAATATGGTGCCTTCGCCGCCAGCTGTATCTTGTTTTTCCTGGCCGAGATTGGCGACAAAACCCAGATTGCAACGGTTATTCTGGCGGCCAGCTTTGAAAATGCGCTCTGGATGGTGGTGTGGGGCACAACGCTGGGGATGCTAGCGGCTAATGTGCCGGTGGTCTATGCCGGTAGCTGGTTACTGCAGAAAATTTCGCTGGATTGGGCGCGCCGCAGCGCCTGCGCCATCTTTATATTATTGGGTATCGCTACCATTATCAGCAGCTAACTTATCCACAGCACTCCGGTACCGGTCTGACCAGTTTAGATGCCTTAAAAAAGGCTTCAGGTGGTATTCAGTTCTGTTGGCAATAATCAACAGGAATATTTGAAGGGGAGCCTTATGCGTAAATTGGTTTTAGTTTTCGCACTGACCGCAAGCAGTGTTGCTGTTTCGGCGGCTACTGTGTTAACCGAACAAAATATTGCTAAACTGGAAGCCGTGTTGCCGGAGCTGTTAGCCATTGAGCAGGATAACCCGCAGGGGCTGACTAAACTGCGGCTGAAAAAGCATTGCGACTGGCAGCAACATGCCAGTGATTTACGCCAGCAGGAGCAGGGCAAGGGGTATGTGGCTGAGGTTGATCAGGTGTTGGCAAAACATCAATTAACAGCGCCGCTGTTTTTAGAGTTAACGGCGAAAGGCAGTTGGCCACTATTGCAATCATTACAACCGGTACAACAACTGACCCGCCAGAGCTTACCCTTTTTACCTGAGCCACAGCGGCGCATCGCGGAGCAGAAAATTCAGCAAACCGAGCAGATGCAACAGGCGATAGAACCCTGTTTAACTGCTGCCGATAAGACAGCGTTACAGCAACATCAGCAGCGGCTGCTAAAGTTAGCCACCCGTTTACCGGGTGCCGCGTTTTAACGCCCACCAGGTAAATAAGCTGGCACTGCCGAACATGAGTAAACTGTAAACGCTTGGTGCAATCGACATCGCTGAGCTTTGCAGGATACCCGTGGTAATAAGCAGTGCCAGGGTGCCATTTTGTAAGCCTACCTCCAGACAGATGGTCCGTGCTTGTTGCTCGCTGTGTAGCAACCAGCGCCCCAGACCATAACCCAGAGCCATCGACAGCAGATTCAGTGCCAGCGCCGCCGGGCCGCTTAGCAGCAGATACTGCCAAAGCGTATCGCCTAAATCATTGGCAATACTGACAATCAGCAGCAATAATACCAGTACCGAAAAACGGCTGATTTGTGGCTGGGCGCGCTCGGCAAAATGCGGAAACTTCGCTTTGACTAACATGCCGATTATCACCGGGAGCACGCCAACGACCAGTAAGGTTAACCAGGTTTTAAGTAGCGGTAATTGCAATAAACTCTCGGCGCCTAAAAACTGTTGCATCGCCCAGGCGGCTAAAAAGGGCAGGGTAAAGGGGGTCACAAAACCCACCAGCGCCGTCAGGGATACTGATAAGCCAACATCGGCTTTCGATAAATAACTATATAAGTTCGACGTCGTGCCACCCGGACAGAGTGCCAGAATAAATAAACCAACTGCCAGTTCGCCCTGAAGTTGAAACACCGCAATCACACCAAGCGCCAGCAGCGGCAGTAGCATCAGTTGTGCCACAGCACCGACGAAAAACGCTTTCGGCTGGGTTGCGACTTGGTGAAAATTCTGCGGTCGCAGGCTCATGCCGACACCGGTCATAATAAAGATCAGCGCTAGCGGTAAACCAATCTGAGTCAGAGTTTCGAACATAGGTGTTTAATTTTAAAAGCAGAATGGCTTTTAAACTAACCTGTTGTTCCGTTTAGCGCAACCTCAACTTATCCACAGGTGTCCGGTACAAGAGTGCTGTGGATAAGTCAGGGGTGGGGTTCGATGTGGACGACAAGCTGTACGTTTTGGCTGGCAAGTTGTTGTTCGGCTTGATTGGCCAGTTGATGCGCACGTTCGACGCTCCAGTGGCCTGGTACCAACAAATCGGCTTGGGCGAAGGCCTGGGTTGCTGCAGTACGGGTACGCAGATTAGTAAACTGCACTTCAGGCCCGCCAATGTCTGCCAAACTGAGGTTGATTTGCGCGATCCGCTCCGCCGGCAGAGCGTTATCCATCAGGCCGTTAATGGCTTTATGTAAAATGCGGCCGCCTTCACGCAGAATGTGCAGGGCAACCAGAATGGCAACCAAAGGGTCGAGCCAGTTTTTTTCAAATATCACTGCCAGAGCAACACCCAGCACGACACCTGCGGTGGTCCAGACATCAGTAAGCAAATGTTTGCCATCGCCTTCCAGCGCGGGGGAGTGCCAGTCTTTACCGCCGCGTAGCAATAACATTGCCACGGCCAGATTAATCACGCTGGCCAGCACAGTAAGCAGGGTACCGATACCCAAAGCATTAATTGGCTGTGGGTTGAGTAAACGCTCGCCGGCCGTAAACAAAATCGCCAGTGCCGCCAGAAATATCATGCCACCTTCAAAGGCGGCTGAAAAATACTCGGCTTTACTATGCCCAAAGGGGTGGCCATCATCTGCCGGTTGCCGGGCGATGGTCACCATCCATAATGCGAAGCCGGCACCGGTAACATTAACCAGTGATTCCAGCGCGTCGGATAAAAAGCCAACAGAGTCGGTCAGATACCAGGCCAGGGTTTTCAGTGCCATGGTTAAAAAGCCGGCTAACAATGACAGCGTCAGTAACTGGCGGGGGCGAAGACGTGGCATCAAAGGCTCCACTGGGTGTGTTAAGTTCAGTGTACGGCGCGTGGTGATTAATGTCAGCTGGCAGCGTGAAAAAATCTACGTATTCGCCTTTCTATAGCTTAACTTGTATAATACGCGCCCTTGTAACACTCAGGTGCTTGTTTTATGTCCACTGCTACTGCTCCCTTATCCCGTAAATCTGCTCCGGTAGCGCGGATGGCGCCTGAACGCGACCTGTTTTCCTATCCCAAATACTGGGCTGAATGCTTTGGCCCGGCACCTTTTTTACCGATGTCACGCGCCGAGATGGATAAGCTTGGCTGGGACAGCTGTGATGTGATCTTAGTGGTGGGCGATGCCTATGTCGATCACCCGAGCTTTGGTATGGCGGTGGTCGGCCGGATGCTGGAAGCCCAGGGCTACCGCGTCGGCCTGATTTGCCAGCCTGATTGGCACAGTAAAGACGACTTTATGCGCCTGGGGAAGCCGAACCTGTTTTTTGGCGTTTCTGCCGGGAATATGGACTCGATGATTAACCGTTATACCGCTGATAAAAAACTGCGGCACGACGATGCTTACACACCGGGTGATATTGGCGGCAAGCGGCCGGATCGGGCGGTGACGGTGTATACCCAGCGTTGTAAAGAAGCCTACAAAGAGGTGCCGGTGATTATCGGCGGTATTGAGGCCAGTTTACGCCGCATTGCACACTATGATTACTGGTCAGAAAAAGTACGCCGTTCAGTGATTTTTGATGCCAAGGCCGATATTTTAATCTACGGCAACGCCGAGCGACCGCTGGTAGAAGTGGCACACCGTATTGCCTCGGGCATACCGGTTAGCGAAATTCAGGATGTGCGTGGCACAGCGGTTATTCGCAAAGAGCCGTTACCGGGCTGGCGCGGCGTCGATTCCACCGCTATTGATAAAGTCGGTAAAATTGACCCTATCCCGAATCCTTATGGCGCCGATGATGTTGGCTGTAGCAGCTATTCCGAATTTGCTAAAGCCGGTATTGATTTAACCAAGCCCGCTGAGGTTGAAGCTAAGCCAATTATGGTGCAGGCGCCGCGGCAAAAGCCGTGGGAGCAAACGTACGTTAAGTTACCCGCCTTTGAACAGGTCAGTGTGAATAAGCCGCTGTATGCGCATGCATCGCGGATTTTACATCAGGAAACCAACCCTGGCTGTGCCCGTGCCATTATGCAGCGCCATGGCGATCGGCATATCTGGGTTAATCCACCAGCCTTTCCGCTCAGTACTGCGGAAATGGATTTGGTATTTGGTTTGCCGTATCAGCGGGTGCCGCATCCGGTGTATGGCAAGGCGAAAATTCCGGCCTATGAGATGATTAAAACCTCGGTCAATATTATGCGCGGCTGCTTTGGTGGCTGCTCATTCTGTTCGATTACCGAGCATGAGGGACGAATTATCCAGAGTCGCTCGAAAGAGTCGATTATGCAGGAGATCAAGGATATTCGCGACAAAGTCCCGGGTTTTACCGGGGTGATCTCCGATCTGGGTGGCCCAACCGCCAATATGTATCGGTTAAACTGTAAAAACCCGAAAGCCGAGCAAACCTGTCGTCGTCCCAGCTGTGTCTATCCGACGATTTGCGAGCATATGGATACCGATCAGAGCCCGACGGTGGAGCTGTACCGCGAAGCGCGCAGTCTGCCGGGCATTAAAAAGGTACTGGTCGCTTCCGGCGTACGTTACGACTTAGCCGTTGAAGATCCGAACTATGTCAAAGAGTTAGTGCAGCACCATGTCGGGGGCTATTTAAAAATTGCCCCTGAGCATACTGAAGATGGGCCGTTGTCGAAAATGATGAAGCCGGGCATGGGCGCCTACGACAAATTTAAAGAAATGTTCGACCGTTTTAGTAAAGAAGCCGGTAAAGAGCAGTATCTGATCCCGTATTTTATTGCCTCGCATCCGGGTACCACCGATCTGGATATGATTAATCTGGCGCTGTGGTTAAAGGCGCGCGATTTTAGGTTGGATCAGGTGCAGAATTTCTACCCCAGCCCAATGGCCAATGCCACCACCATTTATCATACCGAAATGAATTCGCTGAAAAATATCAATAAAGCGAATACCGAAGTGGTGCCGGTGCCCAAGGGCGAGCGGCAGCGCCGGCTGCATAAAGCGATCCTGCGTTATCATGATCCCAAAGGTTGGCCGATCATTCGCGAAGCACTGATCCGCTTGAAAATGCAGCACCTGATTGGCCGGGGTAAAGACTGTCTGGTGCCGCCAGAGACGAAAGACGAGCAGCAGCAAAGACCTCAACGCGGTGGTAAGCCGGCATTAACGCGGCATACCGGCCTAAACCCGGCCGCGAAAGCCACGGCCAAGTCAAATAACGCCACTGCGAAAGGAAATGCGAAAGCAGGACAAGTTGCGCCTAAACCGGCTAGCCAGGCACCGGCAAAGAGTAAAACCGCTCCCAAAGGTAAACCAATGGCAAAAGCAGGTCGTGCAGGTTAGCACGATCTGAATGCGGCTGCTGATATTGTTAGTTACGCTGAAACGCCGATTATAAAAGGCAAATTGTCATGAATTGGTCAATAAAAGTCCGTACACTCAGCCGTTTTCAACTTGCGTCATTGATGTCGTTTGTCTATTAAGCCGGAATACTTTGCCCATGAGAATTTTTGTATTTTTATTCAGTTTTTTATTATTCGCCTGCAGTAAAACGCCGGACAGCGTCACTGTAGCTGAGACTGAACAGAGTCTGCTGATTATCTCAATTGACGGTCTGCGTCATGACTACCTGAGTTTGCATCAGGCACCGATGTTAGCCGAACTGGCGGCGGGCGGTGTGCATGTCAAACAATTACAGCCGGTCTTTCCAAGTAAAACCTTCCCCAATCATTATTCACTGGTCACCGGTTTACACCCGGAGCGGCACGGTATTGTTGATAACTCGATGTATGATCCTGAGCATCAACGGCAGTTTGCGATGAGTATGGCGGAACAGGTGGCAGATGGCTTCTGGTGGCAGGGCGAGCCGATTTGGATCACGGCTGAATTGCAGGGCGTGAAGGCGGCCACTTATTTTTTCCCGGGCTCGGAAGCCGAAATTAAAGGTAAGCGGCCCAGTTACTGGTTCCCCTATCAGCATAATACGCCAAACCGCGAACGTACTGAGCAGGTACTGGCCTGGCTGGCGATGCCTGAAGCCGAGCGGCCAAGAGTGATCACCTTGTATTTTAGTGATGTGGATAGTGCTGGTCATAACTATGGCCCGCGCTCAGAGCAGGTAGCTCGGGCTCTGGCCGAGGTAGATGCTGAGCTTACCTATCTGGTGCAAACCTTACGTGAGCGTGGTCAGGCGGAGCAGGTCAACCTGATCATCAGCTCCGACCATGGTATGGCCGAGGTCGATCAGCGCAAATATATTATTGCTGATGAGTTGTTTGATGGCAGTTTAGCGCAGAATGTTCGCTTTTCACGTGAAATTGTCAGCATTTTCCCGAAAAGTGGCCAGGAAGAGCGGCTGTATCAGCAAATTGCCGGGCGTTATAACCCAGAGCAGATGCGCCTGTACCGCAAGCATGAGTTGCCAGAACGCTTTCAGCATCAACACCATGCCCGCATCGCGCCGATTATTTTGCTGGCGGAGCAGCCCTGGATCTTTGTCCGGCGCAGCTTATTACCCGGTTTAAAGGCTGATCCGTCTTTCCTCAGAGCACGTGGCAGCCATGGTTATGATAATACCGAGCCGGATATGCAGGGAATGCTGATTGCCTATGGGCCGGCCTTTAAACAACAGGCGACGGTAGCGCAATTAAGCATGGTCGATTTTTACAATGTGATGGCCAGGGTAGTGGGCCTGACACCGGCGCCCAATCAGGGTGATCCGCGCGCGTTATCGCTGCTATTGCGGGACTAAGCGGATGCATTGCGCGCATTTTGTTGCAGGCCGTTGTCAGTCCTGCCAATGGCTGGCGATGCCCTATGCCGAGCAGTTGGCATTAAAGCAGCAACAACTGTTGCAGTTAGTCTCTCCTTTGGCGCCGCTGGAGATCCTGGCGCCGGTGGCAAGTCAGCAACAGGCGTGTCGTTATAAAGCCAAGATGGTGGTGCAGGGCAGCTGTGAGGCGCCGCTACTTGGGATCATTAATCAACAGGGGCAGGCGGTTGATCTCGCCGATTGCCCCTTATATCCGCCAGCCTTTGCGGCCGTTTTTGCGGTGATTAAGCAATTGATTAGCCGCGCTCAGCTTACCCCGTACGATATTGCCGCCCGCCGCGGTGAGCTCAAGTATGTGCTACTACAGCAAAGTTACCACAGTGGTCACTTTATGCTGCGTCTGGTACTGCGTTCAAAGAACTGTCTGGCGGCGCTGCAAAAGCATTTACCCTGGTTATTGGCGAGCTTACCGGCGTTGTCGGTGGTCAGTGTTAATTTACAGCCCAAGCCGGCAGCGCTGCTGGAAGGGCCGGAAGAAATCCTGTTAACAGAGCAGGCTTTGCTGCGCGAGCAACTTAATCAGGTACCGCTGTATTTAAGCCCGCAGAGTTTTTTTCAGATCAATCCTGAATTGGCGGCCCGGCTCTATGCCACTGCTGCAACCTGGACTGCGGAACTTACGCAACAAGGCGTGCCGATCCGGCACCTCTGGGATCTGTTCTGTGGTGTGGGCGGTTTTGGTTTACATTTGGCCAGCAATGAAGTGGCGCTGACCGGGATTGAAATTGCACCGTCCGCCATTGCCAGTGCTAAGCAGGCCGCGGCTGAGCTGGGGTTAACCCAGGTCGATTTTAGGGCGCTGGACTCCGCTGCTTTTGCCACGGCGGCGGTTAGCCCACCGGATCTCCTGGTCGTGAATCCACCCCGCCGCGGCTTAGGCGTCGAGCTGGTGACGGCGATTAAACAGCTGGCCCCCGCTTATATTATTTATTCCAGCTGCAATGCCAATAGTCTGGCAGCGGACTTGACCCTGTTGGATAACTATCAGTTACTGCGGGTGCAACTTTTTGATTTATTTGCCCATAGTAGTCATTACGAAGTGCTGACCCTGTTACAGCAGCGGGCTAAAACCGCCTGATCCGGTTTTGTAAACCCACTAATCACACACCTTTACCCGCAGCCGGCAGCCTGTGAGCACTCTATGGGTGCTTGCATTTTTAACACCAGCAAATATACTGTATTTATAAACAGTATTTTGGTGGTCTATGCACAGCTTACTTGAACAACTGACGCAGCGGCAATGGCTCTGGCAAGGTTCAGCCTTACCTGCTGCCGGTCAGCAGCTAAGTTCCGGTTATGCCGAATTTGACCGGCAACTGGGTGGCTGGCCGGCGTCCGGTTTGCTGGTATTGCAAAGCCAGCCGGCAATTGGCGAGTTGCGTTTACTGTTACCCTTATTCAAACAACTGCAGCAGCAAGGCCTGCTGGGGCTGATTAATCCGCCGCAGTTACTCCAGGCTGAGCCGTTGGCGGCACAGGGGATTAACCCGTCACAGTTGCTGTTGCTTTCCGGTGTCAGTGAAACGGATTCACTCTGGGCTGCAGAGCAGTTATTACAAAGTGGTTTATGTAGTCTGGTCCTGCTCTGGCAGGGGACGCTGGCGCGCAAGGCGGCACGTCGTTTACAGCTGGCAGCTCAGGCGCAGCAGGCGTTAGTGCTGCAACTGACCACGCAGCAGCCGGAATTAACGCTGCCTTTAGCACTGGCGCTACAGCTACTGCCACAGCCTCAAGGTTTGCAGCTTAAAGTGTTAAAGCGCCGTGCCGGCTGGGCCGGGCAACAATTTTATCTTAACTGGCAAGATGAATGGCCTGAGCTTTATCCGGTACTGAGCCGCACCCAGGCAGCTCTGGCTGAGACCGCCTGAGGGCTTTGTCATGCGCTGGCTTTATCTGTATTTCCCCAGCCTGCAACTTGATCAACTGGCAGTGCAATATCCGGCACAGCCGATGGCGCTGGCATGTCCGAAACGACATCAATTGCTGGGGGTTAATTCGCTGGCAGCGGCAGCCGGGGTCAAGGTCGGGCAAAGTGTGGCAACGGCCGTGTTACTGTGCCGTGAGTTACAGCTGTTTAGTCCTGAGCCGGCACGGGTAAAGCAGCTGCTGCAGCAACTGGCGGAGCGGTTATATCAGGTGACAGCCGATCTGGCGCTGCAGCCGCCGGATGCCTTGCTGATCCGGGTGAGTAGCATGCTTAAACTCTACCCGGATCCTGCCCGTTACTGGCAGCAACTTCAACTGCAACTGGCAGACTGCCCCTATCAGTATCTGGCCGCAGCGGGGCAAACCCCTCTGGCTGCAAAATTACTGGCCCGCTCCGGGCAGACCGAGCTGTACTTAACGCCAGCGGCAGAGCAGGCCAAGCTGGCACTTTGTCCGTTAACTGCCAGCGATCTGCCGGTGGCTAGCATTGAGCAGTTAGCCCGGTTGGGGATCCGGCAGTTAGGTCCGTTGCTGGCATTGCCGGCAGCGGAGTTAGCCCGGCGTTTTGCTAAGGATGTGCTGCATTATCTGGATGCGTTAACGGGCAGAGCTGTGCAATTACCACAATTTTACCGACCCCGGCTACAATTTAATTGTGAATTACAGCTGCACTATGAAATTACTGAAAGTCCACAGTTATTAAAGCCGTTACAGCCATTGTTACAGCAACTGCAGCAGTTTTTACGCCGGGCCAACTTATTGTGTCAGCGTTTGCAGCTTACTCTACAGTTTCGCCAGCACAGCCCCTTACCTCTGCAGATCCGCGCCCGGGCCGGTGAAGCCTGTGCCAGTAACTGGCAGCAATTGCTCGCCTTACACTTGGCGAAGTTAAAGTTGCCAGAGCCGGTATATGCGCTGCAATTGGCGGCAACAGACTATGTGCCCGATCAGCGCGCAAGTTGTAATTTACTGGCACAGCGCTCACAGCCGCTGAGCAAAGCACAACTGCTCAGTGTGCTGGTGGCCCGCCTGGGGGAGCAGGCGGTGGTGACACCGCTGCTAAGCCTGAGTCACTGGCCGGAGGCAGAGTCATCGGTATCAACAGTAGCGGCGCTGCCGGCACTGAATGCGGCGCTTTGTTATCAACTCAGGCCTATTTTACAACTGCCCAAAGCCCTGCCTTTAACCGAGGCGGTGACGCTGTTAAGTGGTGCCGAGCGTTTGGAGCAACTGTGCTGGCAAAGTGGCACCTTATTGCAGCGGGATTATTATCTGGCCCGCACTGAGCAGGGGCAACTGTGGTGGGTATACCGCACACCACAGCAGCAATGGTATCTGCAGGGTTGGTTTAGCTAAGGGGGGGCCGATGAGCGAAACGTCAGCGGCAGCGCCGCCATCCGGGGCCGTAGCCTACGCCGAGTTATTTTGCCGTTCGAACTTCAGTTTTTTACAAGGCGCTTCCTCGCCGGAGGAGTTAGTTAGCACGGCGGCAGCTTTGGGTTATCAGGCGCTGGCACTGACCGATGAATGTTCGGTCGCCGGGGTAGTGCGGGCACACCGGCAAATCAAACAGCAGCAATTACCGTTAAAACTGATCATTGGCAGTTATTTTCAGCTGCCTGGCCTGTCCTTAGTGCTGCTGTGTCCGGATCGGCAAGCCTATGCTGAGTTGTGCCGCATTATCACCAATGCCCGGCGGCGCGCTGAAAAAGGCCATTACCAGCTGGAAGAATGGGATTTACGCAGCAGTAAGTATTGCCTGGCACTCTGGTTGCCGCAGGGGGAGGCAGAAGTGGACCAGTACTGGGGGCAATTATTAAGCCGGCATTTTAGTGGCCGCCTGCACCTGGCGCTAGTACGGCAATTGCGTTATCGCGAAGCGCGCTACCTGGCGTATTGTCAGACGCTGGCCCACGATTTTGCGCTGCCACAGCTGGCGGTAGGTGCGGTATTAATGCATCAGCGTGAGCGACTGGCATTACAGCAAACTTTGACTGCCATTCGCCTGAAAACGCCGGTCCAGCAATTAGGCCGCCAGTTGCTGAGTAATGCTGAGGCCTGTTTAAGACCCCTGAGCAAACTGGCGAAGCTCTATCCCGCTGCTGCACTGGCGCAGAGCGTGACGCTGGCTGCAGCGTGCCAGTTCTCGCTGGATGAGCTGCGTTATGAATATCCATCTGAGCTGGTGCCGCCTGATCTTAGTGCCAGTCAGTATTTGCAGCAACTGGTGCAAGCAGGAGCCCGGCAGCGTTTTGGTACAGCAGGGCCGGCAGCGTCGATCCAGGCGCTGATTGATAAGGAATTGGCGCTGATTGCTGAGCTGCGTTATGAGTACTTTTTTCTGACCATCTATGATTTGGTGCAGTTTGCCAAAGCGCGCGGCATTTTATATCAGGGCCGCGGCTCTGCCGCTAATTCGGTGGTCTGTTATTGCCTGGAAATTACCGCTGTCGATCCGCGGCAGATTAATGTGCTGTTTGAACGCTTTTTATCCCGCGAGCGGCAGGAGCCGCCGGATATAGACGTAGATTTTGAGCACGAAAGGCGCGAAGAAGTGATGCAGTATCTGTATCAGAAATATGGCCGCGAGCGGGCAGCGCTGGCGGCAACGGTGATCAGCTACCGCTTGAAAAGCGCGATCCGTGATGTTGGGAAGGCGCTGGGGATTAATGAAATGCAACTGGAGCATTTTATTAAAAACCTGAACCGCCGCCATGGTGTGGTCAGCTGGCAACAACAGCTTAGCCAGCTTGGACTGAATACTGAACAAGGTCTGGGGCAGCAGCTGGTGCAGCTGGTGGAGCAAATCCGCGGCTTTCCGCGGCACTTATCACAGCATGTCGGGGGCTTTGTGATCTCGGCCGACCTTTGTATGAGTTGGTACCGGTAGAAAATGCGGCCATGGCTGAGCGCACTGTGATCCAATGGGATAAGGATGATCTGGAAACCTTGGGGCTGTTAAAGGTCGATGTGTTGGCTTTGGGCATGTTAACGGCAATCCGCCGCTGTTTTCAGTTGGTGCAGCAACACTATGGCTTGACGCTCAGTATTGCGGCAATTAATGGTTATGGTGATGATCCTCAGGTGTACCGGCAAATTCAACAAGCGGATACAGTAGGAGTGTTTCAGATTGAATCCCGGGCACAGATGAGCATGCTGCCAAGACTCAGGCCAGCCTGCTATTACGACTTGGTGATTCAGATAGCGATAGTGCGGCCAGGACCAATTCAGGGGGATATGGTGCACCCTTATTTATTGCGCCGGCATGGCAAGGAGACGGTAACTTATCCTTCCGAGGCAGTCGCCGGCGTGTTATCCCGTACCCTGGGCGTACCCATTTTTCAGGAGCAGGTGATTCAGCTGGCAATGGTGGCCGCTGGTTTTAGCGGTGGCGAAGCGGATCAACTCAGACGCGCCATGGCTAGTTGGAAGAAAACCGGTGAGCTGTTGCAGTTTAAAGAAAAGCTGATCAATGGCATGCTAAGCCGCGGCTATCAGCAAGACTTTGCCGAACGGATCTATCAGCAAATTTGTGGCTTTGGCGAGTACGGTTTTCCGGAGTCGCATTCCGCCAGTTTTGCAGTACTGGCCTATGTGTCTGCCTGGTTAAAACATTACTTTCCGGCGGCATTTTATACCGCCCTGTTAAACAGCTATCCCATGGGGTTTTATAGCCCGTCGCAGCTTATTCAGGATGCCAGACGTCATCAGCTTAGGGTGCTGCCGGTCTGTATTAATGCCTCCGCTGCTGCTCACCAATTAGTACTGCATCAGGGGGACTGGGCTATCCGGCTTGGTTTACAACAGGTTAAGGGCTTAAGCCAGCAGACGATTGAGCAGTTATTACAGCAGCGGCCAGCGGCGGGCTTTTGTCATCCGGCACAGTTAAAGCAACTGGGATTAAATGCCCGCGAACTGGCGGCGCTGGCCAGTAGCAATGCCTTGCAGAGCTTAACTGGCGATCGCTATAACAGTCGTTGGCATTTGTTGGATCAACAAACGCAGCTACCGTTATTTGCCGCTGTAGCTGAACCGGCGGCGCCGCTGCTGCAGCCACCCGGCGAGCGCGAAGCGATGCTGGAAGATTATCAGGCGCTGGGGTTTAGTCTTGATTATCATCCTCTGCATTATTTGCGCCAGCGTGGGAAGTTGGCCGGTTGTACTTTGGCTAGCGACTTGGCGACAGTGCGACAACAGGCAGTGGTTAAGGTCGCCGGCTTAGTGACTTGCCGGCAGTGCCCGGGTACTGCCGCCGGCGTCACTTTTTTAACGCTGGAGGATGAAAGCGGTAATATTAATATTGTGGTATGGCAGGGGACGGCTCTGGCACAGCAACAGCCCTATCTGACAGCGAAGATCCTGCAGGTAAATGGTATTTTAGAGCGCGAAGGCGAAGTCGTGCACGTGATTGCCGGACGTCTGACCGATTTGACGCCCTTACTGGAAGCTCTGCCGGTCGGGTCACGGGATTTTCACTAGCCAATAAGGTTGGCGGTTAACCGCTGAAGTTAGCGTTTAAAGCCAATCCGAAAGCCGCCCCAATGCTTGCCATTCACATAGATAGGCACCGATAAGTCATGCACAATTTCGCCGGTATCTCTTTTATAGGTTTGCAGTAGCATCGGCTCAGTGTTGCTGCCACAGCGGCTACCGGTACGGTCACTGAATATCCGTTTGGTGCGATTTTGCAGCAAATCTTTATCGTAATTACCGGTCAGCGGCTGACTGAATTTTTTATTATGGGTCGGGAAGTAACCCTTGCGATCGACAGCACCGGCATAGAGTACATTCTGATGCCGGCTTAAAATCGGCTCCTGAATAGCGGGGAATAATTGATCAGTCAGCTTGTCATAGGCGGTACTGAATTTTTGTGGGTTAGTATTGGCGATAGGTTGATATTTTTCGGCAAATAACTCTGCTTCTGAAACCTTACCTTCTTTAATCAGCTGGCTTAGCGTCGCAGCAACCGCCGACGCTGCTTGTTTGGCTTCTTCAAAAATCGGTTGGTAAAAGCTGTTACTGGCCTGAGTGCTCAGTTCCCGGTAGATGGTTTCAGTTTCAATTGATACCTCTATTGCCTGACCGGCAATCTGGGTGCCTTTTTGCTCAATTTGTACCAGCGCACTACTGATATTGTCGATAGCACCACTGATTTGGCAGCTATTACTTTGCAGGGTGTCACTTAATTGTTCAATTTCCCGCAGAGCACCTGATGCTTGTTTGACTTCCTGGCTAATATGATTGACGCCTATTGCCACCTGCTGTAACTCGTCTTGTGCTTGATGGCTGGAATGTTCTAATTGCTGCATTAACTCGGCAGTATGGCTACTTTGGTTGCGGATCTCCTGCAACATATTCGCAATATCCTTGGTTGCGCCGGCTGTTTTGCCTGCCAGTGCTCGCACTTCGTCGGCCACCACGGCAAAGCCGCGGCCTTGTTCACCGGCGCGAGCGGCTTCAATGGCGGCATTTAACGCCAATAGATTGGTTTGCGCGGCGACGTTATTAATTACTTCGGTGATATGCTGAATTTTATCAGCGCTGCTGCGCAGGCTTTGTAATTCGGCTGCCGCATTGGCGACCGCTTGCGCCAATGCTTCAATCCGCACCACACCATTTTGCAGGTTTTTATCTGCCTGCTCTGAAGCGCTGGCGGTTTGATTTATCGTTTGATTAATGGTTTGCAGGTTATGATTTAAATCACTGCTGCCGGCTGCCACACTCTGGCTGGCATTGGCCAGTTGCTGGCTATCATCGCTGCTATGTTTAATATCCTTAATCAAGGCATCAATATAAAAAGACACTTCTGCTGCCCCAATCGCCATTTTGGAGGTGGCTGCAGTAATATTACGGTACATTGTTTCTTGTGATGGCGGAGCCAGAGGAGGTTTGGCTATTTCTGAGCTGGGGGCTGGAATAAAGAATAAATAACCTGCAGTTAGCAGCAGCGTAAGCACAGCGGCAATTAAAGGATTAACCAGCCAAAACAAGAGGCTTTGCAGCAACACCAGTAACAGCAAAAACACGGCATGACGGATCAGCAGGGCAGGCATAAAGACTCCGATTATACTAATACTTTTGGCAGGGTGGAGAAAGCCGCGAATATTGTAAATAGCCAGCGGCCGCTTTTAGACTAAAGTCTATCGGAAAACCCAAATTTTTCCAGTCACCTACGAGAGATGCTATGCTCTGCCACCTGTTAGCGGCTTGAGTAATTTTGTGGCGTATTTTTCACTTTTTGTAACCGGATTTATCGCGGCGACGCTGTTTCCCGCCTCCTCCGAAGTTTTACTATTGGCATTACTGGCCCAGGGTTTGACACCGCTGTGGCTGTGGACTGCTGCGACCTTGGGAAATACTTTAGGCTCCTGTGTGAACTGGTATCTGGGTCGCGAATTACTGCGTTTTCAGCATAAACGCTGGTTTCCGATTTCTGCCGCCGCGCTGCAACGGGCTACAACACAGTTTCAGCGTTATGGCCGCTGGAGCTTATTGTTGGCCTGGTTACCAGTAGTTGGCGATCCACTGACGATGGTGGCCGGGGTGTTACGGGTGCCGTTTCGGCTGTTTATCATACTGGTAGCTTTGGGCAAAGGGCTGCGCTATGCAATATTGCTCTGGCTGGGCGGACAGTTCTGGTAAGCATGACGAACAAAATCACACCAGCAAACGTCAACAAGCCCTACTTTCTGATAGCTTTTAAGCGCCGGATCCGTCATCATTAGCAGCATTAACAAGCAAAGAGATCTCACCATGGAATACCAACTTACTGCTGCAGAATTAGCACGGATTACCGCGCTGGATGCCGAGCAGCGTTATGAATATTTTATTAAAGCCGTTGCGGATTTGGAGCAAGTCTGGATCCTGACTGACGACGAAGGCTTTGTACTGGTTAGCGCCGAAGATGAGCGTTGTATTCCGGTATGGCCACATGCTGAGCTTGCCGAGCAGTGGATTGAAGGTGAGTGGTCAAATTGTTCCGCCCAGGCGGTTGACCTTGATACCTGGCTGGAAAAGTGGACAGAAGGCTTAAATGGTGATGAATTAAGTATTGCTGTACTGCCGGATGCCGAAGGTCCTGGCGTAGTGGTAACACCGGATGAATTGGCTGAAACGCTGGTGAATGAGTTAAGCGACGAAGCCTAAGTTTCAAGCCCATAAATAAAAACGGCAGGATTTCCCCCTGCCGTTTTTATTTAGCTATCAGGTAGTCAATTGACCAGCTCGTTACCATTACTTAAGCCCGAGGCATAAGCCAATAGATTGTCACTGGTAATTTGGCTGATTTGCTGCAGTGCTTCCCGCGTAAAAAACGCCTGATGGCCGGTAATCAGTACATTGGGGAAGGTAAGTAAGCGTTTAAAGACTTCATCTTCAATCATCTGCTCAGACAGATTCTCAAAAAAGATATCCGCTTCCTGTTCATAGACATCTAAACCCAGATAGCCGATTTTCCGGTTCTTCAGGCTGTGGATCACGGCTTTGGTATCAATCAAGCCGCCGCGACTGGTATTAATCAGCATTACACCGTCTTTCATCTGAGCCAGACTATATTGATTAATCAAATGCTTAGTTTGCGGGGTAAGCGGGCAATGTAAGCTGATAATATCACTTTGCTGATACAGATTATCCAGCGTGGTGTAGTGCGCTGTCAGCTCAGCGTCTGGTTGAATATCGTAACAGAGTAACTTACAACCAAAGCCTTTCAGAATGCGTGCTGTTGCCAGACCGATACGGCCGGTGCCGATCAGGCCAACGGTTTTGCCGTGCATATTAAAGCCGAGCAAACCATCCAGGGCAAAGTTATCATCCCGCACTCTGTTATAGGCCTTATGCAGTTTGCGATTTAAGGTCAGCATCATGGCGATAGTGTGTTCGGCGACCGCTTCTGGTGAATAGGCCGGCACCCGGGCTACTCTGATCCCTAACGCCTTGGCGGTCTCCAGATCGACACTATTAAAGCCGGCACAGCGCAGGGCGACCATTTCGATGCCCATTTCGGATAACAGCTGTAGTACCGGAGCCGACAGATCATCGTTGACGAAAACACAGACGGCGTGACAGCCCGCGGCCATCTTGACCGTCTCAACATTCAGACGGCTGTCAAAGTATCGAAATTGCAAGCTGGCATCAGCCCATTGGCTAAAACCGTCCTGATCATATTTTTTCGCACTGAACACAGCGATTTTCATGGCTTCTCTCCCATCTTGATGACGGGAGAATACCGGATCCTGATTTTGCATATTTAGCGCCAGATCAAAGTTACAGTAATTCTTCGATGGCTTGCGCTATGCTGGCAGGTTTAGTGCGCGGGGCATAGCGTTTTACCACCACTCCCTCTTTGTTTACCAGAAATTTGGTAAAATTCCACTTAATTGCCCGGCTTTTTAATAAACCACGGGCATGATCTTTCAGGTATTCAAATACCGGCGCGGCTTCCGGGCCATTTACGTTAACTTTACCCATCAGCGGAAAGGTCACACCATAGTTTACTTCACAAAACTGCATAATGTCGGCATTCGAACCCGGTTCCTGGCCACCGAATTGATTACAAGGAAAAGCCAGAATAACTAAACCGCGCTGCTGATATTGTTTATGCAATGCTTCCAGCTCTTTATATTGTGGGGTAAAGCCACATTTGCTGGCAGTATTAACAATTAATACAACATTACCGCGAAACTGGCTCAGCTCAACCGACTTACCGGCGTTGTCCTGTACGGTAAAATCATAAAGTGTGGTCATGCGTATTCCTTAAGACTTTCAATTCTGCTGATAACTTTGTAAGCTCAACGCCCACTATGTCACAGCTATAAGTCATTTTTATGTCAAATACCAGTAATAAAAAAGTCGCCTTTATTGGCTTGGGAGTTATGGGGTATCCAATGGCCGGTTACCTGCAACAAAAAGGCTATGAAGTTTGTGTATATAACCGTACTACGGCCAAAGCAGAGGCATGGGTCAGCCAATATGGCGGCAATTATGCTGCCACTCCTGCTTTAGCAGCACAAGACGCTAGCCTGGTGTTTATGTGTGTGGGTAATGATGATGATGTGCGCTCTGTGGTTTATGGAGAACACGGAGTACTGGCTACCATGGCAGTAGGCACAGTGCTGGTCGATCACACGACGGCGTCAGCAGAACTGGCGCGTGAATTAGCTGCAGCTTGTGCTAAACAGCAGTTGGGCTTTCTGGATGCACCGGTATCTGGTGGCCAAGCAGGTGCTGAGAAGGGTATTTTGACGGTAATGGTTGGTGGCAGTGCAGCCGACTACAGTCTGGCTGAGGCGGCGATGCAGAGCTATGCCCGTTGCGTTAAGTTACTCGGGCCGGCTGGCTCTGGCCAGTTGGCGAAGATGGTGAATCAAATCTGTATCGCGGGTGTGGTGCAGGGGCTGGCTGAGGCCCTAAACTTCGCTAAAAATGCCGGTTTAGACGGTGCCGCTGTGGTCGAGGTGATTTCGCAAGGTGCCGCATCCTCGTGGCAGATGCAGAACCGCTCACTGACGATGCTGGATGATAAGTTTGATTTCGGTTTTGCGGTCGATTGGATGCGGAAAGATCTGGCGATTGCGTTAAATGAAGCCCGCAAAAATGGCAGTGCTTTACCGCTGACGGCGCTGGTGGATCAGTTTTATGCTGAGGTGCAGCAAATGGGCGGCGGGCGCTGGGATACGTCGAGTTTAATTAAGCGGTTAACGCATTAAATCTTCAATTGGCTGCTTGGTTATTTCACTTCCCTTTATGATTTTACTAACTTGCGCAGTGTATCGCCATGCGATACACTTAATTGTATGATACTTGGATTCCAACATAAAGGTCTTGAAGCCTTTTATAAAACAGGAACAACCAGAGGCATTCAGGCTGCACATGCGGCCAAGCTAAGTCGTATTCTGGGTTTGTTGGATGTTGCCGCTGGCCCTGAAGACTTGAATATACCCTCTTTCAAGCTGCATCAGCTTAAAGGTGAGTTGAATGGTCATTGGTCAATTCGGGTAAATGGCAACTGGCGTGTCACCTTTCGTTTTATTGGGCTGGATGTCGAATTAGTTAATTATCTCGATTACCACTAGGGAGAAAAAACATGATGATGAACCCTCCGCATCCAGGTGAACTGCTGCGTGAAGATGTCATTGCTGAGTTAGGACTTTCTGTGAAAGAAACGGCTGAGCGATTGGGTATGTCCCGTGTGGCGTTATCACGTGTATTGAACGGCAGAGCTGCAATTAGCCCTGATCTCGCTCTAAGACTCGAAATAGCAGGTGTGAGTACTGCTCGTGCATGGCTCGCTATGCAGGTGAATTACGACCTGGCCCAGGCAAAACTGAACCCTCAACCCGCTATCAGGGCGTTACAGTCTCAGGACTGATCATATACCTCGTGTTTAGACACTCTTATGCAAAGCATCCGGCTAGTAACCCAAGCTACTAAGCCGGTTCTATTGGCAGCTTACTCAGCGGTTAATACCCACTCGGTTAATAAACGAACACCATAGCCGGTGGCGCCTTCAGTTTGTAAACCGCGGTTACCGCTGCTTAAGGCATTACCAGCGATATCTAAGTGTGCAAAAGGCGTGTCTTTAACAAACTGCTGCAGGAATAAGGCGGCAGTTGATGCGCCGGTGCTGCTGCCGGTATTACGCATATCCGCAACGTAGCTCTTCAATTCTGGCATCATCTCTTCACTCATCGGTAAGCGCCAGACTTTTTCTTGTACCTTTTCACCAGCCTGTGTTAATTGTGCAACTAGCGTATCGTCAGAGCTGAATAAACCTGCGTAATAACTGCCTACCGCACCCACTTTTGAACCCGTTAGGGTTGCGATATCAACGATAGCGCGTGGTTTAAAGTTTTGCTCTGCATAGAACAGCGCATCGGCGAGCACCAGTCGACCTTCTGCGTCTGTGCTGATGATTTCGATGGTTTTACCGTTACCTGCTGTAATCACATCACCTGGCAGGTAAGCGCGGTCTGAAATCATATTTTCAGCCATAGCCATTAAACCAACGACATTGACTGGCGCCTTTTGTTTTGCCAGGGCATGCATTGTACCCAGTACCGCGGCAGCACCGGCCATATCGCTGGTCATACGAACGATAGAGTTGCCTTGAGTTTTCAGGTTGTAGCCGCCGGTATCAAAGGTAATGCCTTTACCGACCAGGGCAACCGGTGCTTGTTTGCTACCTTGCCATTCAACGATCACTAAGCGCGGTGGGCGGGCACTGCCACGGCCGACGGCCAGAATGGCACCTAAGCCAGCTTTTTCCAGTGCTTTTTCATCCAAAACGGTGACTTTAGCACCTAGCTTACGAAGCTCTAAAGCTTGCTTGGCAAAGGTTTCAGGATAAATACCATTGCCGGGTTCATTGGTCAGATCGCGGGCCAGCGCTACACCTTCGCTTAGCGCGCTAATTTGAGCCAGACGCTGCTCAGTTGTTTGTTGCTCGGCGGTCAATAAATGCAGATTAAGTACTTTTTGCGGCTTTTTATCGCTGTGGTAGCGGCTGAAGGTATAGCTCGCTAAATCAACGCCGTGGCTGATTTGTGCCAGTAATTCAGCCTGACCAATCGGAGCCTGAATAAGGGAGGCGTCAAGTTGAATGGAGCTGGCACTGCTGCCTTTTAAGGTGCGCGCTGCGGTTGCGCCCAATAAGCTGGCCTGATATGACGTTAATTTCGCGGTATCGCCAGTACCCAACAGCAAGACGCGCTGGTATTGGGAGTAAGGTGCTGACGGAGCCAGCCAGCTCAGGGTTTTGCCATGCGCAGCGGTAAAATTTTCTTGTTTGCTGATGGCTTCCAGTTGTGGATTCGCTGTTAACTGGTCCGGGCTAACCAGCAATACCAGTGTATCTGCGGCGGTAGCAATGCTGCTGCTGGCCTTGATATTAAATTGATCTGCCAGGGCAGTAAAACTGCAGCTGGCGGCAAGGATGGCGGCGATAGCACTTACACGAAACATAGATAAGACTCCTGTTAATTCAGTTTGTCGCTATAGTGACGAAAAGGCTGCATTTATACAATAAAACGGCGGGTAATCTGTCGTGAATTTCTGCGGATACAACAAAAAGGCGCCATAGCGGCGCCTTTTCTGATAGGCATTACGGCTTAGTTAAACTGCATTTCCGGAATATCACCGTTAATCACCAGTTTACCGGCGGTTTTCTGCTGAATTTCCTCAACCGAAATGCCCGGTGCGCGTTCCAGCAGGTGGAAGGCGCCGTCTTTAACTTCCAGTACGGCAAGATCGGTAACGATTTTCTTCACACAGCCAACACCAGTCAGTGGCAGGGTACAGTTTGGCAACAGTTTGCTGCTGCCGTATTTGTCGGCGTGGGTCATAGTGACGATAATATTCTGGGCGCCGGCCACTAAGTCCATGGCACCGCCCATGCCCTTAACCAGTTTACCCGGGATCATCCAGCTGGCGATATTGCCGTTCTGGTCAACTTCAAAAGCCCCCAGTACCGTCAGGTCAACATGACCACCGCGGATCATGGCAAAGCTTTCGGCTGAGCTGAAAATCGCCGCGCCTTTAATCGCGGTGACGGTTTCTTTACCGGCGTTAATCATATCGGCATCAATTTCGGCTTCGGTTGGGTAGGGGCCCATACCGAGTAAACCGTTTTCCGATTGCAGCATCACTTCAATACCGGCTGGTACATAGTTTGCGACCAGGGTCGGGATGCCAATGCCGAGGTTAACGTAGTAACCGTCTTTTAATTCCTGCGCCACCCGCATGGCGACTTGTTCACGTGATAAAGCCATTGTTGTCTCCTTAACCCTGACGAACCATACGGCGTTCGATGCGTTTTTCAAAGTTGCCTTTGATCACGCGCTGCACATAGATACCCGGCGTATGAATTTGTGAGGGTTCTAATTCACCCGGTTCAACAATTTCTTCGACTTCGGCCACGGTAATTTTACCGGCAGTCGCCGCCATCGGGTTAAAGTTCATCGAGGTATGTCGGAATACCAGGTTGCCGTAACGGTCGGCTTTCCAGGCGCGGACTATGGCAAAATCACCAGTAATGGCTTCTTCCAGTACATAGTGCCGGCCATTGATTTCGCGGGTTTCTTTGCCTTCAGCCACTGGCGTGCCGTAGCCGGTGGCAGTAAAGAATGCGGGGATACCGGCGCCGCCAGCGCGCATCTTTTCTGCCAGCGTGCCTTGTGGGGTTAATTCCACTTCCAGCTCGCCGCTCAGCAGTTGTTTTTCAAACAGGGCGTTTTCGCCAACGTAGGAGGCAATCATTTTTTTAATTTGCCGATCTTCCAGCAGAATGCCTAAGCCAAAGCCGTCGACGCCGCAGTTGTTTGAAACTACGGTCAGATCTTTGGTGCCCATTTTCTTTATCTGGGCAATCAGGCCTTCCGGAATACCACATAAACCAAAGCCACCGGCAATAACGGTCATGCCGTCTGTCAGGCCGGCCATGGCGTCTTCGTAGCTATGTACGACTTTATTAAACCCTGCCATTTGTTGTCCTCTGTTTTATCTCAACCCTGCCGATACTCATTGTCTGGCAGATTCGATTGCCAAGCATCCGGCGGCTAAACACGCCGTACAACTTTGCCGGGGCACGCCGTAAATACTTCCCTGTAGGCTCCTCTTTCGCATCCATGCGAAAGACGTCCCCGGACAAAGTGTACTCTGCGTTTACCGCCTCGTTCACTCTTTTGTGAGTCGTCATGACTCACCGATATTCGTTAAGCCCTTGGCTGCGGTAGAATTTTCGTAACAGCAGCATGGATGCTGCGGAGGCTGAAAGGGCACAGGGATGTGATCCTTGAAGCCGGTGGAGAAAATTACTACCCAGTTAAGGGCGTTGCACCGTTCTAAACTCTGCTGAAACTAACGGCTAAGCCAGTTCCTATCCGGAGCATCAAACGGACAATTACATCCGGAACACGCCAAAGCGGCTATCTTCAATCGGTGCATTTAACGCTGCAGCGAGCGCCAGGCCTACCGTCATCCGGGTTTGCGCCGGATCGATAATGCCATCATCCCACAGCCGCGCACTGGCATAATAAGGATGCCCCTGCTGCTCATACTGCTCAATAATCGGCTTTTTCAGCGCAGCTTCGGCTTCCGTTGATAAGGTTTCACCCTTACGTGCCAAACCGTCTTTGGTTACCTGCGCCATGACACCGGCAGCTTGCTCGCCGCCCATCACGGAAATGCGCGCGTTGGGCCACATCCACATCATGGTTGGATCATAAGCGCGGCCGCACATGCCGTAGTTACCGGCGCCGTAGCTGCCGCCAATCAGTACGGTAAATTTCGGTACTTTGGCACAGCTTACTGCCATCACCATCTTGGCACCATGCTTGGCAATACCCTCGGCTTCATACTTTTTGCCGACCATAAAACCAGTGATATTTTGCAGGAACAACAGCGGGATCTTGCGCTGAGCACAAAGCTCGATAAAGTGCGCGCCTTTTTGCGCTGATTCTGAGAATAAAATCCCATTATTGGCGATAATGCCTACCGGATAGCCGAAGATGCGTGCAAAACCGCAGACCAGGGTCGCGCCATAATATTGCTTAAACTCATCAAAGTCTGAGCCATCGACAATCCGAGCTATTACTTCTTTCACATCAAACGGCTTACGCAAGTCGGTACCAACAATGCCGTACAGCTCTTTGGCATCGTACAGTGGTTCTGCTACCGGTTTCACGTCCAGCTGCGCTGGCGCAGGGCGGTTTAAGCGTGATACCGCATTGCGTGCCAGTTGCAACGCGTGTTCGTCGTTTAATGCATAATGATCGGCGACGCCGGAAATTTTACAGTGCACATCGGCACCGCCCAGCTCTTCGGCGGAGACCTCTTCGCCCGTCGCGGCTTTAACCAGCGGTGGACCGGCCAGAAAGATGGTGCCTTGTTCTTTAACGATAATGCTTTCATCAGCCATTGCCGGCACATAGGCGCCGCCGGCGGTACAAAGACCCATTACCACAGCAATTTGCGGGATGCCTTTGGCAGACATATTCGCCTGATTAAAGAAGATGCGGCCAAAGTGCAGCTTGTCCGGGAAGACTTCATCCTGTCGTGGCAGGTTGGCACCGCCGGAGTCAACCAGATAAATACAGGGCAGGTGACAACGTTCAGCAATTTCCTGGGCCCGCAGATGTTTTTTTACCGTAAGCGGATAGTAAGTACCACCTTTGACGGTGGCGTCATTGGCAACAATCATGCATTCGACGCCACTGACGCGGCCGATGCCAGCGACGACACCGGCGGCAGGGACATAGTCGTCGTAGCATTCCCAGCCGGCAAACTGGCCGATTTCCAGAAAAGGTGAGCCCGGATCCAGCAGCTTTTGCACGCGGTCGCGGGCAAAGAGTTTGCCGCGCGCCACATGACGGGCGATCAGGCTTTCGCCACCGCCCAGTTTAATTTGCCGGACTTTGCTTTGCAGATCATCGACCACCGCCTGCATCGCTGCCGCGTTTTTCTGAAACTCGTCGCTGCGCGGATTAATTTTGCTGGTGATTTTTGCCATCTTAGTTCGACTCAGTAAACAGCTCACGGCCGATCAGCATGCGGCGGATTTCTGAGGTGCCGGCACCGATCTCGTATAACTTGGCATCCCGTAGCAAGCGGCCTGTCGGGTATTCATTAATATAGCCATTACCGCCTAATAACTGGATGGCATCCAGCGCCATCTGCGTCGCCAATTCAGCCGCATACAGAATCACACCAGCGGCATCTTTACGGGTGGTTTCGCCACGGTCACAGGCTTTAGCAACCATATAAACGTAAGAGCGGGCGGCATTCATTTTGGTGTACATATCGGCAACCTTGCCCTGTACCAGCTGGAATTCACCAATCGCCTGGCCGAACTGTTTGCGATCATGAATATACGGCACGACCACGTCCATACAAGCTTGCATAATGCCCAGTGGGCCTGCTGACAGTACCACGCGCTCGTAGTCCAGACCGCTCATCAAAACTTGTACGCCGCGGCCAACCTGACCCAGGACGTTTTCTTCCGGTACTTCGCAATCTTCAAATACCAGTTCACAGGTGTTGGAGCCACGCATCCCCAGTTTGTCGAGCTTTTGCGCCTGCGAGAAACCTTTAAAGCCGCGCTCCACGATAAAGGCGGTAATGCCTTTGCTACCGGCGTTAACATCGGTTTTGGCGTAAATAACATAGGTGTGGGCATCCGGACCATTGGTGATCCACATCTTGTTGCCATTCAGAATATATTTATCGCCTTTTTTGTCGGCGCGCAGTTTCATGCTGACAACATCAGAGCCCGCATTCGGCTCACTCATCGCTAAGGCACCAATATGCTCACCAGAGCAGAGTTTCGGCAGGTATTTTTGTTTTTGTGCTTCAGTGCCGTTACGGAAGATCTGATTTACGCACAGGTTGGAGTGCGCGCCGTAGGACAGTGCTACTGAGGCCGAAGCGCGGCTGATTTCTTCCATCGCAATCACGTGCTCTAAATAGCCCAGGCCTGAACCGCCGTACTGCTCATCGACGGTAATGCCCAATAAGCCTAAATCGCCGAATTTACGCCATAAGTCATTGGGGAACGCATTGTCATGGTCAATTTGTGCCGCCCGCGGGGCAATTTCTTCGCGGGCAAAGCTGTTTACCTGCTCGCGGATCATATCTACAGTTTCGCCCAGGTCGAAATTCAGGCCTTTATATGTACTAATCATCTTATTCCCCGTTTGCGTTCTTTTGCTGTTTGGCTTCGGCCAGTGTTTCGCGGCAACGTTTTTCTACCGTCACCAGCTCCATCAGCACCACCTTGATATCGTCCAGTTGCTGCTGCAGCTCGGATTTTTTATGTTCAATTAACTTCAGCATGGTATTGAGCTGGGTTACGCTGCTTTTATCGGCATCGTACAGCTCAAACAACTGGCCGGTTTCGGACAGACTAAAGCCCAGACGTTTACCGCGCAGGATCAGTTTCAGCCGCACCCGATCGCGTTTGCTGTAAATGCGGGTTTGGCCGGCGCGGGTTGGTGATAACAGCCCCTGGTCCTCATAAAAGCGGATACTGCGGGTGGTGATATCAAACTCTTTTGCCAGTTCACTGATACTGTAGGTTTTTTCGTCTTTTTCTTTCATCGCAGGCCTTCCCGAAAAGTGCAGGCAACTATAAGTGAAGTTTACGTAAAGGTAAAGCTGTGGGCGCGCGAATTAAGGCCTGCAGGCGTACGAAACGGCAAAAATGTAAAGATATGATGCCAAATAGCCAGCACTTTTCGGGACGAAAATCGCCGCTGCGTTTTCCGGCTACAACCATAGTGTTATGATGTTGACGTTGGCGTAAACGTAAATTTGGTGTAGGCTCTGTGCCAGAAAAAATGCCGTAACGGGAGAGAACCGCATGACTCAGCAGAATAATATTGTGATTGTTGCCGCTAAGCGCACTGCCATGGGGGGCTTTATGGGCGGTCTGGCCGAGGTGGATGCGACCGTATTAGGTGCCACGGCAATTAAAGGCGCTTTAGCCGATGCCGGCATTGCAGCTGAGCAAGTCAGCGAAGTCATTATGGGTAACGTGCTGCCAGCCGGTTTAGGTCAGGCACCAGCCCGTCAGGCAACCTTAAAAGCCGGTCTGCCACTGAGTGCCGGTGCCACCACTATTAATAAAGTTTGTGGTTCGGGTTTAAAGGCCGTGATGCTGGCCTCCGATTTACTTAACGCTGGCAGTGCTGATGTGGTCGTCGCCGGTGGTATGGAGTCAATGAGCAACGCGCCGTATTTACTGGATAAAGCGCGCAGCGGCTACCGCATGGGCCACGGTCAGATTAAAGATCATATGATGCTGGATGGGCTGGAAAATGCCTATGACGGCAAAGCCATGGGCTGTTTTGCCCAGGACACGGCGAACGAGAAAGGCATTAGCCGGGAACAGATGGATGCCTACGCGGTGGAGTCATTACGCCGTGCTCAGCACGCGATTAGTAGCGGTGCTTTTGCCGCTGAAATTACGCCGGTGGTGTTCCAAACCCGCAAAGGTGAAGTCAGCTTTAATGTCGACGAGCAGCCGGGTAACGCCAAACCAGAGAAGATCCCTTCGTTAAAACCGGCTTTTGCTAAAGACGGTACCATCACTGCCGCCAACTCCAGCTCGATTTCAGACGGTGCTGCGGCGCTGGTGTTAATGCGTGAAGCCGATGCCAAAGCGCAAGGCTTAAAACCGCTGGCGCGGGTCGTTGCTCATGCTACGCACTCGATGGAGCCGGCGCTGTTTACGGTAGCACCGGTCGGTGCCATGCAAAAAGTATTGGCCAAAGCCGGCTGGCAAAAACAGCAGGTTGATCTGTGGGAAATTAATGAAGCCTTTGCCATGGTGACCATGCTGGCGATTAACGAGCTGGGCTTAGAGCACAGCAAGGTTAACGTCAATGGCGGTGCTTGTGCCCTGGGCCATCCGATCGGTGCCTCTGGTGCCCGGGTATTAGTGACTTTAATCCATGCCCTAAAACAGCGCGGTTTAAAAACCGGTATCGCTTCACTGTGTATTGGTGGTGGTGAGGCCGTAGCCCTGGCTGTGGAAGCGCTGTAATACAAATTGTCGGAAACACGAAATCAGTCTCACTATAACAGCAACACCATAACAAAAAGCGGTTGGGGAGAAGCGCCGCAAATTGCCTGAAAAATAATAGATCAAAAGATCAGCCAGGCACGCTTAACAGGGTAGGAACCGGCCAATAATCCAAACAATAAAGTGCCGGTCGCCCCTTTACTAATTGCAATTTAAAATCAAAGAGATAATAAAATGACACAACAGGTTAAGCTATTTATTGATGGTGAATTTGTGCACTCGAACAGTGACAAATTGATCCCGGTAACCAATCCGGCCACCCAGGAAGTGATTGCACAGGTACCTTGTGCTACTGCCGCCGAGATGCAGCAGGCGATCGACTCTGCCAAAGCAGCCTTTAAAACCTGGAAAGAAGTACCGGTGTCTGAGCGCGCCCGTTTAATGATGCGCTACGCCCAGTTGTTAAAAGATCACCAGGGCGAAATCGCGGCCATTATCTGTGAAGAGCTGGGTAAAACTGTTGAAGATGCCAAGGGCGATGTCTGGCGCGGTATTGAAGTGGTGGAGCAGGCGGCGAATATTCCGTCGCTGATGATGGGTGAAACGGTGGAGAACGTCGCGCGCAGCATCGATACCTACAGCTATATTCAGCCATTAGGTGTCTGTGCCGGTATTACGCCGTTTAACTTCCCGGCGATGATCCCGCTGTGGATGTTCCCGATGGCGATTGCCTGCGGTAATACCTTTATTTTAAAACCGTCTGAACAGGATCCGATGACGGTAAACAAGCTGGCGGAACTGTTTGTCAAAGCCGGTGCCCCTAAGGGCGTATTACAAGTGGTGCACGGTGCCAAAGAGCAGGTCGATACCATTTTGCATCACCCTGATATTAAAGCGATTTCATTTGTCGGTTCGGTTAATGTCGGCCAGTATATTTACAAAACCGGCACGGACAATTTAAAGCGCGTACAAGCCTTTGCCGGTGCGAAAAACCATATGGTGATTATGCCGGATGCGAATAAGCAGCAAGTGATTAATGCGCTGGTGGGAGCCTCTGTCGGCGCGGCCGGTCAGCGTTGTATGGCGATCTCTGTGGCGGTGTTTGTGGGTAGTGCAGCTGAGTGGATCCCGGAAGTGGCGGCGGCCATTGGTAAGGTTGGTCCGGGCCATTACAGCAATGACAAAGCGGCCTATGGCCCGCAAATCAGCCCGCAAGCAAAAGCCCGTATTCTGTCGTTAATTGCCCAGGGTAAAAAAGAAGGTGCAACCTGCCTGCTGGATGGCTCTGACTGTCAGGTTGATGGTTATCCAAATGGTAACTGGGTTGGCCCAACTGTGTTTAGCGATGTCACCACCGAGATGGAAATCTACAAACAAGAGATCTTCGGCCCGGTATTAACCACTATGACAGTAGCTAACCTGGATCAGGCTATTGAGCTGGTAAATAGTAGCCCGTACGGTAACGGTACCTCGATCTTCACCGCCAGTGGTGCCGCTGCCCGTAAGTATCAGCATAATATTGAAGTAGGTCAGGTCGGTATCAATGTGCCGATTCCGGTGCCGCTGCCGTTCTTCTCGTTCACCGGTTGGAAAGGCTCTTTCTACGGTGATCAGCATGCCTACGGCAAGCAAGCGGTGCGGTTCTACACCGAAACCAAAACCATTACAGCGCGTTGGTTCGATGACGATATTCAGGTCAGTGGCCCGAATATGTCAATTAACCTGCGTTAACCGGTGACAGGAGCAGGCGTGGCGGCGTCTAAAGTAAAGACAAACTAAAAAAATTTTGCAGCTTTAGCGTCGCCCGTTTTGCCTTTTACTGTGCACTTATACTGTAATTAATCTGGTAGTACAGGACAGTAACGATGAATTTCAATCTGACTGAAGATCAACAGGCCTTTGTTGAGGTCGCCCGCCAGTTCGCTGAGCAAGAGTTAGCGCCGCATGCGGCGACCTGGGATCGCGAACATCATTTCCCAAAAGACGTGCTGCAAAAGGCCGGTGAGCTGGGCTTTTGCTCGTTGTATACCCCGGAAGAGTTTGGCGGTATGGGCTTATCCCGGCTGGATTCCTCCATTATTTTTGAACAGCTGGCAATGGGCTGTACTGCGACCACAGCGATGTTGACGATTCATAATATGGCAACCTGGATGATTGCCAGCTTCGGCACTGAGGCGATTAAAGAAAGCTGGTTACCCAAGCTGGTTACCGGTGAGCAATTAGCGTCCTATTGTTTAACCGAACCGGGTTCAGGCTCAGATGCCGCCAGTTTACGCACCAGTGCCCGCAAAGACGGTGAACACTATGTGTTAAACGGCTCAAAAATGTTTATCTCTGGCGCTGGTTCAACTGAAGTCTTAGTCGTGATGGCACGCACCGGCGAAGCCGGCCCGAAAGGGATTTCTGCCTTTGTGGTACCTGCTGATGCGAAGGGTGTGATTTACGGCAAAGCCGAAGAAAAAATGGGCTGGAATGCGCAGCCGACACGGCTGGTGACCTTTGAAGATGTACGTATTCATCAGTCTGCGCTGTTGGGTAGTGAAGGGCAAGGCTTTAGTTTTGCGATGAAAGGCTTAGATGGTGGCCGGATTAATATTGCGACCTGTTCTATTGGTACAGCGCAGCAAGCCCTGAATACCGCCCGTAACTATATGCTGGAGCGGCAGCAATTTGGTAAGCCGCTGGCGGCGTTCCAGGCACTGCAGTTTAAACTGGCGGATATGGTGACCGAACTGGTCGCTGCCCGTCAGTTAGTGCGCTTAGCTGCCTTTAAACTGGATACTCAGGATCCGGAAGCAACTGCCTATTGTGCGATGGCCAAGCGGTTTGCTACTGATGTCGGTTTTAGTGTTTGTGATCAGGCGCTGCAGCTGCACGGTGGTTATGGTTATATTAAAGAATATCCGCTGGAGCGGCACTTCCGTGATGTACGGGTACACCAGATCCTGGAAGGTACCAACGAAATCATGCGGCTGATTATTGGTCGTCGCCTGCTGGACGAAGCTGCCGGCGCTATCCTGTAATACAGTCAGGTTAAACTCGGGTAGGTGCATACAAAGCTTACCCGTGGCCGTCACCGCTTAGCCAGATGCTATGCGGTGACGGCAAGCGCTGCGCCTTACGCCTGCAGCCAAACAGAAGGACTCATCATGCTTGAACACTCTGTTGCTCCGGTACTCTATCAGGAGCTGACCGCAGTTAATGGCAAAAAAATTGCCATCGCTACCCTTAATTCTGAAAAATCCTTAAACGCGCTAAGCTTGTCGATGGTGGAGTCATTACTGCCACAGATGCTGCAATGGAAGGCCGATCCGCAAGTGGCGCTGGTAGTATTACAAGGCGCTGGCGATAAAGCCTTTTGTGCCGGCGGTGATATCCGCGATCTGTACCAGGCGATGAAAGATCAGCCCGGCATTTATCAGCCCTATGTCGAAGATTTCTTTACCAAAGAATACCGGCTGGATTATTTAATTCATACCTTTGACAAACCGGTACTGGTTTGGGGCAACGGTATTGTGATGGGCGGCGGGCTGGGTTTAATGGCCGGTGCCTCGCATCGCGTAGTCACGGCGAGCAGCCGGATTGCCATGCCGGAGATGGCCATAGGCCTGTATCCGGATGTCGGTGCCAGCTGGTTTTTAAATCGTATGCCAGCAGGCTGCGGCCTGTTTTTAGGTTTAACCGGCGCCTCTATTAATGCCGCTGATGCGCGTTTTATAGGTTTGGCTGATGTCTTTATCTGCCATGAGCAAAAAGCCGAACTGCTGGATAAACTGTTGACGGTGAATTGGGGCAATACGGTGGCGCTTAATCATCAGAAACTGTCTGATGTACTGCGCGCGCAGGAAGAAGGTTGTCGCACCCAGATGCCACTTAGTCAAATCCGGCTGCATCAGGATGCGATCAGCCGCTTACCCGGGCAAGCGGATCTGGCTGGCGTAATGGCAGCAATAGACGCTATGCAGGGTGAGGATAAATGGCTGCTAAAAGCCAAAGACTCGCTGCGCTACGGTAGCCCAATCACGGCACATATTGTGTATCGCTTATTGCAACTGGGGCAAAGCTTAATTCTGGCTGACAGTTTCCGCTTGGAGCTTGGCTTAAGTGTGCAATGCGCCAAACTGGGCGAGTTTCAGGAAGGGGTGCGGGCGCTGCTGATTGATAAAGATTTACAACCCAAGTGGCAGTATCCGGATGTGAGCACGGTGCCGCAGGCGGTGATCGATGAGTTATTTCGCTCCCCCTGGCGCGCCGGGCAACATCCGCTGCAGGATTTAGGCAAGCTAGAACACTAATTTATGGCGCTGGCCGCAAGGCGGTCAAACCTGATAACAAGGACAAGACAATGGCAAAAGTAGCTTTTATTGGTTTAGGTAATATGGGCGGCCCGATGGCGGTCAATCTGGTTAAAGCCGGTCATCAGGTTACGGCTTTTGACTTATCGGTCAATGCATTGGCCCAGGTAAAAGCCGAAGGCGCAGCCGTGGCCAGCTCGGCAGCTGATGCCGTTGCCGGCGCTGACTTTGTGATTTCGATGCTGCCTGCGGCGAAACATGTACTGAGCTTGTATCTGGGGGAGCAGGGCATTGCCACCCACATCGATAAAAAAGCGCTGGTAATTGATTGCTCGACTATCGATGCGGATAGCGCCCGTAAACTTGGTGCAGCTTTGGCTGAGCAAGGTCTGGCCTTTATTGATGCGCCGGTTTCCGGTGGTGTCGGCGGCGCTAAAGCCGGCACCTTAACCTTTATCGTCGGCGGCAGTGACGCGGACTTTGAGCGGGCGAAAACCGTACTCGGCAATATGGGGAAAAACCTGTTTCATGCCGGCGCGGTTGGCGCCGGGCAGGTCGCAAAAATTTGCAACAATATGCTGCTCAGTATCCTGATGGTCGGTACCTCAGAAGCGCTGCAAATGGGCATTGATAACGGTCTGGATCCGAAGGTCTTGTCGGAGATTATGCTAAAAAGCTCGGGCCGTAACTGGACTCTGGAATTGTATAACCCTTGCCCGGATGTGCTACCAAATGTGCCGTCGTCCAATGGCTATCAGGGTGGCTTTATGGTCGACCTGATGGTCAAAGACTTAGGTCTGGCGCTGGAAGCTTCGCTGCAAAGTGGCAGCAGTACGCCGCTGGGGGCGTTGGCGCGTAGCTTGTATGTGGCGCATCAGCGGGCCGGTAATGGTATGCTGGATTTTTCCAGTATTTTTACTGCCTTTGAAAAAGTTAAGAATTAATCGCTGAGACTGTTGCCCGAAAGGCGGGATGGCGGATGTACTTTTTTCTGAGACCGTTGGAGGCCATGGATGGCCGGAATCGAGCCCCAGGGATGGTTCATGGCGTGTCGAAGAAAAAATGTACGCAGCCATCCCGCTTGCTCCGATCTCAGTTTCCCGAACTCATTACGGACTATTAGATTGTTATGAACTTAAAAGATAAAACAATAGTAATTACCGGTGGCGCCCAGGGCTTAGGCTTGGAAATGGCGCGGATGTGTGCTGCAGAAGGGGCCAAACTGGCGCTACTGGATATGAACCCGGAGCAGCTGGCAGCGGCGAAGGCGGAGCTGTCAGCGCAAACCCAGGTGGCAGTCTACGTTGCTAACGTGGCGGATGAGGCGCAGGTCGAAGCCACTTTTGCCCAAATCGATGCCGATTTTAACGGTATTGATGGCCTGATTAACAACGCCGGTATTTTACGCGATGGCCTGCTGCTGAAAGTTAAAGACGGTAAACTGGTTGCTAAGATGCCATTACAACAGTTCCAATCAGTCATTGATGTCAACCTGACCGGGGTATTCCTGTGTGGTCGGGAAGCCGCGGCACTGATGGTTAAACATGGTCGTAAGGGGGTTATTATCAATATGTCGAGCGTGGCCCGTGCCGGTAATATGGGACAAACGAACTATGCTGCCTCTAAAGCCGGGGTCGTGGCGATGACGGTCACCTGGGCACGTGAATTAGGCCGTTACGGCATTCGCGTGGGCGCTATTGCTCCTGGCGTGATCCGCACCGCCATGACCGATGCCATGAAGCCAGAAGCGCGCGAGCGCCTGGAAAAAATGAAACCGGTTGGCCGTTTAGGTGAAGCTGCAGAGATTGCGCATACAGCTAAGTATATCTTTGAAAACGATTTCTTTACCGGCCGGGTGGTAGAAATTGATGGTGGTATCAGTTTCTAAACCGTTGTTTTCTCTTTGGTAAAGAAAAGGCGCTGCGGCGCCTTTTTTAATTGCATTATTGAGTTGCAGTATTTATATTGAGATTTAACATTTTGTGGTGCAATAACGCATCACTTTTGCACCAGAGGCGCGCAATGACGAGACAGAGTGTAACACTTAGCCAAGCGAACGAGCAGTGGCTACAAGAAAAGGTGCAGAATGCTCATGAATATAGCAGTAAAAGTGAGCTGATCAACGAGTTAATCCGCAACGCAAGGCGAGCTGATGCCATCAATCAAAAACTCGCGGCAGCAGAAGCGGCCGGCTTTACTGATAAAAGTGCGGAGCAAATACTTGCAGAGTTTAAAAAAAAGCTGCTGATTAGGGCGTGTTGACGTTTGCTGCTTGTTTTTGCAGCCGTTTGGCTGGTGTTTATACAAGGCAGAGCTTGTGATGTGTAGTTATTCTACATGAACAAGCGATAACGCAGTAGAAACGCCAGCCAAACGCTGCCCGAAGGGTTCACGCTGGCGGCGCTTTGCTCTTTGTGGCCTGCATGGATGCAGGTCAGGGGCGAGAGCAGGACGCGGTAGCTTCACTCGTCACTTATTTAGAATAGCTAAACCGGGTACCGCGTACTGCGCTCCTCGTTTCGCGATCAAAGCGCCGCCAGTGTGAACAAAATCTAAGCAGAAAACGTCAACACGCCCTAATGACTGAGTCTTATCAATATCGCTTATCAGAATTAGCAGTCGCTGATTTAGAGCGGATCTATGCTTACGGGATTTGCAACTATGATGTTTCGCAAGCGGATCTTTATTATTATGAATTTTTTCAGATGTTTCAGAAAATAGCAGAAAATCCTTTTTTATTTCAAACGATTGATCACATAAGACCAGGATATAGACGCTGTCTTTGTGGTCGTGACCATATTTATTTTCGCATTAATGGGCAATTAATTGAAATTATGGCAATAATAGGTTCTCAATCATTAGAGTTATGGCTACCTTAACCGGCGTACGGAGTTTATATGCGAGCTATCTTTATAACCTTGTTATTATTAATGTCCTCTACTGCTTATGCTGATGATAGGGCCGAGCTGACTGCTTTACTGGCCGAGTTTTTGGATGGCGCGACCCGTAATGACCCTGCGGTACACGATAAGTATTGGGCGGAAGAACTCATTTATACCAGTTCGGCCGGGCGGCGTTTTGGCAAAGCCGAGTTAATGCAAGGGGTTAATAGTCGTGGTGAGCTACCAGCGGCTGAGATTAACATGCGTTATAGCAGTGAAGATCTGCAGATCCTGCAATATGGCGATACTGCAGTGGTCGCTTTTACCCTGGTTGGTACCTCAGCGCAGGAAACCTTACGTTTTTTAAATAGCGGCACCTTCGTCAAACGAAATGGCAAGTGGCAGGCAGTAAATTGGCAGGCGACGCGAAAGCTTGATTGATTTATGCACAAAGTTTTCTTTTGCAGCGATCTAGTTGAAAAATCGCCGCGTAAACTTAGCAGGGTATCTCGATATATCTAGCTAAGCAGGAGCTAATTATGCCTTATCATCGCGCAGAGCATCTTAATCATCAGGATGTACGGATTGACGAGCTGGTGGTGCATTCATACGAAATGGGGGTCTATCTGGTCGAGGCTGACTACGATGGTCGTCGTGGTTTTCTGGTTAATGATGACAATCATCCACAGCGGTTTCAGAGTGTGGAGCAGGTTAAGCAATCGCTGAGTGATTGTACCGTGCGCCAGGCCTGGCTGGTGCATCAGTCGGCCTACGACGAGATGTGTGGTGGCCCGGAAAAGACCGACAATACGTTAAAAGTGCCGCTTTGGGTCTGAATCCAACACTAGCCCCCGGTTAGAAGTCCGAACTGGGGGTAAAATGTTGAATGTTGAATTTTAAGCGTTCAGTTAATTCAAATTGCTTGTGCCAGACGCTGCCACATTTTCTGGTTGCGTTGTTTTAACGTTGCGGCGCGATCCGCAACGACTGCTGACAGTGCATCTTTTTCGTGCAGTAGTTGTGCTAAGGCATCTAATAAGCTTTGCTCTGACAGTTCGGCAACACAAAAATCACCCATGCCAAAATCGCTCATCATCGCATGATATTTATGACTCCAGCTGGTCGCGATACAGGGGACACCCTGGCTTAGCGCATTGACCGCACCGTGAAAACGTGAACTGACCGCCAGCTCAGCCTTACCAATAAAATATTTTACCGCCAGCGGATCTTCGATTTGTACCAGGCCGCAGGGCGAACGGGCGGCGATTTCGGCGCACAGCTCAGCATCTTCCTTACCTTCGTGATTAACCAGCACCGGCTGAATGCCCAATGCCGTCAGATAATCGGCCGCAGCAGCGAAAGCCGCAACATAGTCGCTACGCATCGCTTCGGCATTGGCATGATTAAACTTGGAGACAACCTTGGAATTTGGGATCAGCGCCGCGAAAGGCACATTCAGCTCTGGCACTTCGGCATTGGCTTCTGCGCTTAAACCGACGGTAAAGTCCGGGGTTAACACCACATGCTCTGGCAGGACATCGACACAGCTTTGTAAATGTTGTAGTGAGACCGGATCACGGACAAAAATCAGCCGTGCGTGCTGAATAATATCGCGCATTGCCGCTTTACTCTCCTTAGAGCTAAAGGGGCCAAAGGCTTGCGGCATAAAGACAAAGGGTTTGCCGGCTTTGCTAAAACGCACCACTTCTTTGGCTGTATTCTGCAAGAAGGTCAGCGGCCACTGGTCACCATAAGCAAAGCCACTGGCTTCCAGAATTAGATCGACATCTCGTTCGGTAACCATACCGTAACGTTTAAATAAACGCAGTAAAGGCCCGGGTAACTTGCCCAGGGTACCGGTGAGATCCAGACCTTTGCGCCGGAATGATAGTTTTTGCCAGGCGCCATGGCGGGCACGCTCCGGGTAAGGCAGATTGGGGCCGGGAGACAGCACCAGCTCAAAGGATTTATTCAGTTTTTTCAGGCCTTGCAAACAGGCCAACAGCATCAAATAGGCGCCTTTGTTACGGAATTGCACGCCTTTAATTTCGACAAAATAAGGTTTAGTCATAAGGTTTCCTTGATCAGGCTTTTATCCGCAGCAGTTGCCAGAACTGTTCGCGGGTGCGCTTGGCGAAAAATAAAAAGAAGAAAGAGGCATAGGCATAAGAAATCAGCGTCGCCCAGGCGGCACCGACGATGCCGTACTTAGGGATTAGCCATAAATTCAGCCCGACATTTAAAAGCGCACCCATACCATGGCTAAACAGTGACAGCGGTTCTTGCTCGGTGATCACCAGGTGCTGCCCAATCAGATAACGGACAAAGATAAAACAGCCGGACCAGATATGAATTTGTAATACGGTTACTGCGGCGCTAAAGGCTTCACCAAATAATAGCACCACTATCCAATCTGCTGTCAGGCTCATCACCACCGCAATCGCCAGGGCGGCACTAAAAAACAGCAGCGCAAAACGGCGTAGCTTGATTAAATAACCGTCCCAGCTTTTTTCATAGGCTTTTAGCATATCCGGGTAATAGCGCACGGCCAGCGTGGCCGGAAACACATACCACAGCTCTGACAAACGGCTGGCCGCGGCATAGATACCGGCTTGCTCTGTACCGGCCATTGCACCCAGCATCACAATATCAATTTTAAGATAGATAACAGAGACAATGCCAGATAACCACAGCCAGGATGAACGTTGCAATAACTGCTTGCCATAGGCCAGGCTAAAGTATTTCGGGTGATAGCCCGGCCAACGCTGTTGCTCTTCTTTAAAAGGCCGGTGTTTCTGACGGTAGATCCAATACTGGGCCAGACCGACAATCAAAAACTCGCCGGCGTAAATCAGCAGTAAACTGGCAATACCAAAGCCCTGATAGAGTAAAATCAGTTTTAAGCCAAAACTGACCAGTGAAATTATTGATTTAACATAGGCAGGGGTACGGAAGGTACCTTGATAATTAAGGTAGAACTCAAACAGCAGAAAGCCAAAAAAAGCCTGTAACATGAATAATAGTGGGATGGTGTAGCTTAAATGACCACTAAAAAGTTCGGCATTAAGCAGGTAGAATAGCGCCAGCATCAAGGCGCCGCCGACTAGCCCCAGCCCCAGCCGGATACTGACGGCGGTGTAGAGCATCGTCATTGCTTGCTGACCGCTGTCGAGCTTAACCATTTGCCGCACGACCAGATTATTTAGCCCCATGCTGGTTAGCGGCACTAAAAAGGCACTCCACGCCATCACGATAGAGTATATACCCAGCTCACTGGCACCCAGCATCCGGGCGACAAAAATGGTTAAAACTGCGCCGGCACTGAGTTTAACCAGCTTATCGCCCAGCATCGCCGTAGCGCGGGCCATTAAGATTTTCTTGAGTAGCTTCAACGCCGAACTCCCTGTAAGCGCCGGCGCAGTGCCGATAATATCCGCCAGATATTTTGTAGTAACTGAATATATCCGGCAAAAACCAGGATAAACAGCAGCAGCATAATCCCTTCTGGCACCAGCAGATACTCACCAATAATGCCGATACAGGCAAAGATACAAGCCAGAGCGGTAATCAGCGTTAACGATTCGCGGGAATTTAGCCCCAGGCGTAACGAAATATGATGCAAATGCTCGCGGTCCGCCTGAAACGGCGACTGGCCTTTACGGATCCGCCGCACCATTATGGCTACCATATCCATCAGCGGGATCGCAATAAGCCACAGTGCAGTAACGGGACGGAAACTGGCACTCTCGCTTTGGGTGCCGACGATTAGTAGCCAAATGACAGAAAAGCCAATTAACATACTACCGGCATCACCCATAAAGATCTTTTTGCCTGGCACCAACTGTAGATTAAACGCCAGATACGGCAGCATGGCGCAAATTAATACCATTGGCAGCAGCGCCTGTTCAATTTGGCCCCACAGCAACATAAAGCCGGCAATAGCAACAAAACTGACCAGGCTGAGCATGCCGGCTAAGCCATCAATACCATCCGTCATATTAAAGGCGTTAATGGCGGCAATTACTGCAATCAGCGTGACAGGAACACCGAGGAAACCAAGCCGGACATCACCAAAACCAAATAAATTCCCCAGATTGGCCAGATGTAAGTCTAATGCGAACACCATACCAGCACTGATTGCCAGTTGTACCGCCAGTCGCAACTTTACACTCAGATCGAGAAAATCATCGAAAGCACCCAGAATGACCAGCGCACCGGCCAATGTTAGGTAGTAAGGTAATTGCAAACCCTCAACCGAAAACAAGATAAAACCAATCAGGATACCGCTGTATATCGACAAGCCGCCGATTAACGGAATGGCGCCCTGATGCTGTTTACGGCCACGCGGGATGTCAACCAGCCCGATCCGTTGTGACAGTGGGTAATAACCTAAAATTGCGAGCAGACAACCACAAAAAGCGGTTATCATAAGTAAGAGCTGCGCTGTCATAGTAGTTTCATTTTTATCATTTTTTGTTCAGCCGGCCGTCAGCTGATACTTGTTGTAATAATACTGCTAAGTCTACCAAGAAACGATGGTAGTACCATGATTAGCAAAAATAAAAATTTGTCGGGCCTGCCAAGGCCTGGTATTTAAATGGAGTAGCTAAGCCAGTGTCAGAGGCCGACGTCAAATTATTGGTTATTACCAACATGGGGCCTAAACCCTCATCGCCATTCCAGGGGCAGTTTGTGCAGGCCCAGGTAACTGAGCTTCAGGCTCAGCACCAGCCCACTGACTATCATTATATGCGCTGGCACCGTGACTCCTGGCTGAACAGGCTTTTGAAATATCCGGTGTTTTTGCTGGATTTCTGCTGGCGGTTTTTATTCAGCACTAAGCGTTACGATATTCTGCATGTGCATTTTTTTTACCCCACCATATGGCTGGCACTGCTTTACCGTTTGGTACGTTATCGCCGGGTAAAAATCGTGGTAACTTGTCACGGCTCGGATATCTATCATTATCAGCCACCGGGCCGGCTGTATCGGTGGTGTGCAAAACAGGTGGATAGCTGGGTTTTTAGTAGTCAGGCGCTGGCGCAGAAATTTTTTATGCGGCCACAAAAGGCACAGGTATTAGCAGCAGGTATCCATCGTCGTTATGCCGGGGCTAACTGTGTAAGTCGTGCAGATAAAGACATAGATTTGCTCTATGTCGGCACACTGGACAAAAATAAAGGCATGGATCGTTTAATCGCGTTACTGCCAGCCTTACAACAGTATAAAGTGGTGATTGCAGGTGCCGGTCCCTGGCGTCCAGCGCTTGAGCAAGCGATCGAGTCACACCCGAACGTCCGGTTACTGGGTTCGCAAAGTGGCAGGGAGTTACTGTGCTTGTACCAACGTGCGCGCTGTTTTATCAGTTTGTCACGTAATGAGTCCTTCGGCCTGGTGATGGCTGAAGCGATGGCCTGTTATACCCCAGTGGTAGCAACCGAAACCGATGGCGCGAAAGCGCAAATCCGGGCTGGTATCACCGGTTATTGTGTGCCGCAGCAGGATGAAGCCGCGTGTCTTCTTGGCTTACAGCAAGCGGTTGCGCAACTGATGGCCCTGGATGCGCCGGCTTATCAGCAATTACAGCATCACTGTCGGAACCAGGCTGAACAGATTCTTCTACCGGTCGTTGTGCAAAAACTACGGGAACATTATCAGGAACTTATGCTATGACAACAGCTTCTGAAGCGGTAATTGCAGAAGTAAAAATAGGGCCGGTACAGGTATCTGCCTTTAGCGATATGGCGCAATTGCTATCCTATATCATTCGCGATGATGCCAGTGTTTATGCCGGTTCGGCAATTGCGATTAATCCGGAAAAAATTCTGACCGCGATGGAAAACCCGCAGGTATTAGCCGTCATTGAGCAGGCCGATCTGCGTTATGCCGATGGCATCGGTGTAGTTAAAGTGATGCAGCAGCGACTGGGACGTAAAGTTGAGCGTATCCCCGGCTGTGAGCTTTGGCAGGCCTTGATGGCGCGGGCGGCAGAGTATCAGGTACCGGTGTATCTGGTGGGAGCTAAGCCTGAAGTGTTGGCACAAAGCCGTGATAAGTTATTGCAAATGGGTGTTAAGGTGGTCGGTGCGACTGATGGCTATTTTAAAGATGAAGCGCAATTGCTGCAGGCGATCAAAGCCAGTGGCGCCCGCTTTGTCAGCGTGGCGATGGGTTCGCCAAAGCAAGAGTTGCTGATTCAGCGCATCCGGGCAGTCCATCCGGATTGTTTTTATATGGGCGTCGGCGGCACCTATGACGTCTTTACCGGTAACGTAAAACGCGCTCCGGCACTGTGGTGTAAGCTTAATCTGGAATGGGCTTACCGTTTATTAGCGCAGCCAAGCCGCATTGGCCGGCAGTTAAGGTTGTTCAGATACCTGTGGTGGGTGCTGATTGGAAAAATTTAAGGAGCTGGCGTTGAGTGAGTTGCCATTAATCAGTGTCTATATGCCTACCTATAACCGGGCACAGATGGCCTGTCGCGCTATCGATTCGGTGCTGGCGCAGGATTATCCGAACTTTGAGCTGATCGTGGTGGATGATGCTTCCAAAGATCATACTTTTGAGCATCTGAGTAATCGTTATGCCAATGAGCCACGGGTCAGGATCTTACGGCAGGAACAAGGGCAGGGCGCTTGTGCCGCCCGCAACCGGGCTATTCAGGAAGCCCGCGGTGAATTTGTTACCGGCCTGGATGATGATGATGAGTTTTTGCCTCAGCGTCTGAGCCGTTTATATGCTGCGTATGATGATCAATACAGCATGGTCTGCAGCGCTTATATCTGGGATTACGGCACCTTTAGCAAAACCTTGTTTGCCAAAGAAGCCGTGATCAGTCTCAGTGAATTACTGGATTTGCATACCTTATCTAATCAGGCTTTGGTAAAACGGGAGCGGATGCTGGCGCTGGGTGGTTTTGATACCAGCCTGGCAGCGTTTCAGGATTACGATATGTGGGTGCGGGTGGTCGCAGCCTATGGCCCGGCTAAACGGATCGCGGATGCCAGTTATAAAGTCAATGTTGGCCATGAGCTCGGCAGGATCACTGACTCACCAAAGCGGATGGATGCCCATCAGCAATTTGTCGCCAAGCACCGGCCACAGATGAGTGAGCGTAATTTACAGAATCAGATGTTTTATCGCTTAACGATGCAAAAGAAACCGCTGGCGTTGTCTGAGTTATTGGGGCTGTGCAGGTATGGTTTGTTGGGCCTGAAGTGGCGTTATTATTTAAAACATAAACTGTCCTGGTTTAGTGCGCTGCGATTACGCTTAATGAACAAGGGCCTGCGGGGTCTGCTGAAAAAATGAATTGGCATAGCCGCTTGCCATTACCTGCTGCCAACCTGCTTGATCGGACTGTTTTGCTACTGGCAACGCTCTTTGTGGCGATTGACTGGCTCAATGGCTTGCTGCGTCACCTGCTGCCACAGCCGTTACCGTTGTCGGCACCAGTCAAGGCGGTACTGTTAGCACTCCTGCTTTGGCGGGGCTGGCAACTATGCCGGCGTGAGCTGCAACTGCCGCTGTTACTTATGTTGCTCATGCTACCAGGGCCGCTATATATCAAATGGCTGACCGGGCATCCTTATCTGGTTGCCGATTTGCAACTGATCGCTAAAGCCGGCGCCATGCTGCTAGCCTTTGCCTATTTCAGCGTGCAGGCGCAGCAACGCGGATCGGACTTTCTGCGTTGGGTTGATTTTCTGATGTTAGGGGCTTTTGCGCTGGTGCTGGTCAATGCTGCGCTTGGTCTGGCCGGCTATGGTGGTACCGCCTATCAACCGATGGATGAAGTGAGTCAGAAGTTTCTCGGTGTAAAAGGCTTTTTTATCTCAACTAATGAGTTATCGGCGCTACTGTTGGTATTAAGCGGCTGGTTATTTTGTCGTAGTTGGCAACTTTGCCGCTGGGCGTATCCGCTATTAGGGATGGCGGCGATCTTTATCGCCGCCTTACTACTGACCAAAACCGGCTTATTTGGCATTTTACTGCTACTGGCTGGTATTCCGTTGTTATTGTTGCGTGGCGAGCAGTGGCGTGCAGCCAAAATATACCTGTTAGGGATACTGGGTATTCTGCTGGTGCTGACAGTGGTATTACTGCTCAACTGGCGCCAGCTGCTGCAGGTGATTGGCTTGTATGATAAGTTAATGTTTGCTTATGAGCAGCGCGGGCTTGCCGGTATTCTGTTATCGTCGCGGGATTTCTATCTGCAGCGCAATTTTACCCTGGTAGCAGAACAATATCCGCATTGGCTGCAACTTTTTGGCGTCGGCCAGGGGGGCGTTAAATTGTGGCTGAAAAAGTACTTTATCGAATTAGACTTTTTTGACTTGTTGCTGTTCTATGGTTTAGCTGGCGCTATGCTGTTTGCGCTGAGTTTTGTCCGGCTGTTTAAAGCCTTATTTAGCCGCTTAACCCAAAGCCCCCTGGTTAAGCCGTTGCTGTTGCTGAATGTGATTTTATTTACGGTGGCAATGTTGGCCGGTCATGTGCTGACTTCGGGGATGTTGTGGTTACCCTGGGCCTTGGTTAATGCTGCTATCTTTGTCGATTGGCCACAGCGTCAGTCTGAGCAAGCGGTGCCGTTGGAGCATGCCTGATGAAAGATTTACTTGAGCCTTTTCTTTATCCGCATAATCTTCTGCTGTATGCATTATTGCTGGCCTGTATTTGCTATCGCAAAAAAGGGTTGTGGTTGATTTTTATCTGTTATTACCTTGTTGGCAATACCTATCTCGCCAATCAGGCGCGGCTGTGGTATCAGCAAGGTATAGCGGCACCTAAGCAAGCGGCCAGCCAGTATGTGGTGCTGGGCTGTGGTGGCTCTGCTACTCACTTACCTGCCTGTGCCGCTGCCCGGATCCAGCAATTAAAACAAGAGCTTACACCTGACCAGCTCCCCGTAGTGACCCTGACTACCCGCTATTGTCAGCCTTATCTGGATTATTTGCAGCAGCAGCTGCCGCAGGTCGTCGCTGATTGCTTTGATGCCGGCGATAACACCTATCAGGAGTTTGCCAATTTAGCGCCTAGATTGGCGCAACAACGGCAAATCCGCTTTATTACCAGTGATTTTCACAGCTGGCGGGTCAGCCGTTTGATCAACGAATATCAGTTGGATGCCAGTATTGGTGCAGCCAGTAGTCAAACACTGCGGCCAGTCAATTGCAGTCTGAATTGTTTTTTCACGGTGAATCTGTCTAATCTGGACTTTTATAGCAAATTGACTGCTGAATTCAGCAGTTACGCGGTCTATAAGCTGGGCGGACGCAAGCTCACTGGCGCCTGATATAGCGCCAACTTAGCAGGGCCAGCAGTACGCCACTGACAGCACCGTAAAGATGAGCATCAATCGCCACCTCGGCCGCAATTTGGGCACTGAGTTCGGGATCCGGGCCTTGCCATTGTTCAGCGCCGACTTTGATGGCAACGCCAAATAAGATTAGCGCACCTGAACGGTAGCCCTGGCGCAGATCTGCTGCTGCGCCGTAGCAAAGTAAGCCGTGTAACATTCCGGATAAGCCGACATAAATTTCTATGTCTGGAGCCAGCCAGAGCAGCGCCAGGCCAGTACTGAGCGACAGCAGCAAAACCTGCCAACCCACAGCCAGCCGGCCAGGCAGTTTGCCATGCAATAACATCAATACGACTAAACCCAGCAAGTTCATGAGTAAATGCAACAGATTACTGTGCAGCAGATGGCCGCTTAACAGCCGCCAGAGCTCACCGTGCTGGATAGCGTCGGCTTGATATTCCAGCAGTTGTTGCCATTTTGCCGGTAAAACATACAGTGCTGTACTTAAGGTCAACAGCAGCAGATAGGGTAGATAAGACTTTAGCGTAGTTGATAACATTGGGCGGTTGAATTTGCTGTCATAACTGGTTAGGGTGTCAGGGCGCCATTCATTAGTAAAGTGCTTATTATGAAAAATAACTCGCTCTCTTTTAGCTTACTGTTTTGTGTCTTATTGCCGCTACAGACAATCGCGGCTTCGCCCCAGGAAACCCGTGAACCGGAAGCCGCGACCGGACTGGTCAAACAGCAGCTTACTCATTATCCGCGGGCGATGGTGGCTGCCGCACATCCGCTGGCAGCCGATGCGGGTAAAAAGATTCTGGCTGCCGGTGGCGGCGCTATAGATGCCGCTATTGCGACACAGCTGATGCTTGGCTTGGTTGAACCGCAAAGCTCTGGTATTGGTGGTGGGGCTTTTATTTTACATTTTCAGGCGGATACTGGTCAGTTAACCAGTTTCGATGGTCGTGAAACCGCGCCCGCTGCCGCCGGCCCCTGGCTGTTCAGCGACAACGGTAAGATGATGGGTTGGCGCGAGGCCTATGTTGGTGGTAAATCTGTGGGGGTCCCCGGCGTATTAAAAGCCCTGGCTGACGCGCACCAACAGTTTGGTAAACTGCCGTGGGCGCAGTTATTTGCGGAAACGATCACCGTTGCAGAGCAGGGTTTTGTTGTTAATGAGCGGATGGCGAAGCAACTCGCGCTCGGCTGGAATCAGGGCTTAAAGCAACTGTCACCAGCGAAAGATTTTTACTATCCAAATGGCCAGGCACTGGCTGCAGGTACAGTGTTGAAAAATCCGCAATATGCAGCCTTGCTGCGTAAAATTGCGACGGAAGGTGTCAGCGCTTTCTATCAGGGCGAGAATGCTGCCGCCCTGGTGCAGGCAGTCAATAACGCGGCGATTAATCCCGGCCGGTTAAGTCTGGATGATTTGGCAAATTATCAGGCGCAGCAGAAGGACGCCGTCTGTATTGCTTATCGGGTTTATCAGATTTGCTCGATGACGGCTCCAAGCTCCGGCGGTATCGCCGTGTTGCAAATTATGGGGTTATTGGAGCAGTATGATTTAAAAGCGCTGAAGCCCAATAGCCTTGATGCCGTACATTTAATCAGTCAGGCATCACGCCTAGCCTTTGCCGATCGCGACCGTTATCTGGCGGATCCGGATTTTGTTACGGTACCGATAGCGGGCTTACTGGCGTCGGACTATCTTAAGCAGCGGGCCACCTTAATCGGTGCCAGAGATCAGCAATTTGTGGCTGGTCAGCCGCAAGGTGCGATAGCACTGGCCACCGGCACGGTACCAGAGTTTCCTAATACCAGCCATTTATCCATTGTTGATGCCGCCGGTAATGCCGTTAGTATGACAACCAGTATTGAAAACGTCTTTGGCTCCGGTTTGATGGTAAATGGCTATTTATTAAATAACCAACTGACCGATTTTAGCTTGGAGCCTGTAGTGGATGCTTTGTTAGTGGCGAACCGGGTTGAAGGCGGCAAGCGTCCGCGCAGTTCAATGGCGCCGGTGATGGTGTTTGATGCTGACAATCAGTTAAAACTGGTGATAGGTTCACCCGGTGGTAGCCGCATTATTAACTATGTGGCGCAAAGTTTAGTTGCCGTTTTGGACTGGCAGCTGGATGTGCAACAGGCGATTAGTCTGCCACGTTTTACCCACCGTAACGACTATCTGGCACTGGAGGCCGGCACCGATCTGGCAGAGTTAGCCCCGGCACTGCAGCAGTTGGGCTATGACGTAAGGTTACAGGATTTAAACAGTGGTTTGCATGCGATTGAAGTGATGGCAGATCAGTTAGCAGGTGCCGCCGATCCGCGGCGCGAAGGTAAGGTAGCGGGGTTCTAGCAGAATGATTCAGCAGCAGTTAGCCGAAGGGGTTTTGACCCTCAGTATGCAACGGTTCGATAAGAAAAATGCGCTTAACCTTGCCATGTATCGCCAACTCTCCGCAGCATTACAACAGGCGGTGGCGGATCCGGCGGTACGGGTAGTGTTGTTACAGGGCAATGAACAGTGCTTTAGCAGCGGTAATGATTTGCAGGATTTTCTCAGTGCCGGCGAGCTTAACCGCGAACATCCGGTGGTGGAGTTTTTGTACACTGTTGCGGCTTTTCCAAAACCACTGTTAGCCGCGGTAGCGGGCTTGGCCATCGGCATTGGTACCACGGTGCTGCTACATTGTGATTTGGTTTATGCCGCGCCGGGTTGTCGGCTGCAGCTGCCTTTTACTCAGCTTGGCCTTTGTCCGGAAGCGGCGTCCAGTTTGTTGTTACCACAAATTGCCGGTTATCAGCGTGCCGCGCAATATTTATTGCTCGGTGAGGCCTTTAGCAGTGAACAAGCTACCGCCTTTGGTTTGGTAAATGAAGTGGTGCCCGCATCGGACTTACTGGCGTATGCTGCCAGTAAAGCGAAAACGCTGGCGGCTTTGCCAGTGGAGGCGGTATTACGCAGTAAGGCTTTGCTCAAAGCACAGCAACCCCAGATTGAGCAGGTAATAGCCGCAGAGTTGAATGATTTTGGTAAGTTACTGCACAGTGACGCCTGTCAGCAACGACTGCAGGCGTTTTTTATTCGTAAGTAGGGCGTGTTGACGATAGACTAACGGATTGAGGTGCTAAATTTATCGGCCTGCACCTCATTTACCAGCCATTTGCCGCGTTGGCGCACCAGCACCACGGTACGCACTTCCTGTACTCGTTTACCATCAAACTCGCCGTCCAAAATCAGCTGAATAGTGGCGTCATCTTGATATTGCTCGCGCAAATTACGGCCACTACGATTGACGTTGATCTGTACGTTATCAAAATTCATATTAAACAAAGTGCGGCCGGCCTGACGCGCTGAGCCATAGCTGCTGAGTAAACTGGCATAATCCGCCGTGGCCATGCCTTTTGCTTTAGTCAGATCTTTTTCATTGTATATCGCATGAAAAAACTCACCGGCGATGTACTCTGGCGTCCCGAGCTGAGCATTAACTTGCGGGTTACGTTCGCAGCCAACCAGCAATAAAGCCAGCACGCCGATAAAAACCAGATAATTACGCATAACACTACCGTCTTAGTAATTAAGCCGCAGCTTATTGATGATACTGTCTGAAATAATGCGTGCTTTTGTCAGTGCTGTAAAGAAAAAGGGCCGCAAAAAGCGGCCCTTAACCTGAAATCAGCGTTAAGCCGATAGCTCTTGCTCGCTAAAAACATTAGCAAACAGTGGGCTGGTTAAATAGCGCTCGGCGGCACTGGCCAGGATCACTACAATATTTTTACCGGCATACTCGGGTAATTCCGCCAAGCGGGCAGCGGCGACCACTGCGGCACCTGAGGAAATACCGGCCAAAATACCTTCTTCTTTCATCAAACGGTGCGTCATAGCAATAGCATCATCGCTACTGACTTGTTCGACCCGATCAATCAAATCCAGTTCCAGCACCGATGGAATAAAGCCGGCACCGATACCCTGAATTTTGTGCGGACCTGGTTTTAATTCTTCACCCGCTTTAGCCTGGGTAATCACCGGTGACTCCACCGGCTCAACAGCAACACTGACCAACGGATGCTGTTTTTCCTGTTTGAAGAAACGGCTAACCCCAGTGATAGTACCACCTGTGCCCACGCCAGCCACAAATACATCAACTTGCCCATCCAAATCATGCCAGATTTCCGGGCCGGTGGTTTCAAAGTGAATTTGTGGGTTCGCCGGGTTATCAAACTGGCCGAGGATCAGATATTTATCTGGGTTAGACGCCTGAATTTCTTTGGCTTTTTCAATAGCGCCTTTCATGCCTTTCGGGCCTTCGGTCAGCACCAGATTAGCCCCCAGTGCTTTTAACAGCTTGCGGCGCTCCAGGCTCATGGTGGCCGGCATAGTCAGCGTAAGTTTATAACCGCGGCTGGCAGCAACGAAGGCCAGTGCAATACCGGTGTTGCCGGACGTTGGCTCCACCAACTCTTTCTCCGGCGTTAAAATACCACGCTTTTCGGCGTCCCAAATCAGCGCTGCACCGAGGCGGCACTTCACGCTGAAACTCGGGTTACGGGCTTCAATTTTGGCGTAAACATTAGCGCCTTTAACCACCCGGTTTAATTTGACCAGCGGGGTGCGCCCGATCGACAATGTGTTATCAGCGTATACATTAGCCATAAAAAACTCCAGAATCAGAAGATATTGGTTATAAGCATACGCATCTTAATAAAAAAATGAAGAAACATTTGGCTATAAGTTATAGCAGATTGCACTTTAACCCGAGGATGGTTTAAGTGCGGCAATTAAAGCACTGGGCTAATCATCAGCTTAATGAACATTATTTTTGATAGGACAAGATAATGACTGCGGAGTTAGCGGTAATTCTTTTAAATCTGGTGCTGGTCTGCAGCGCCTACTTTTGGTTTTATCCGCGGGTAGCGGGAGCGGATCTGCGTAAAGTGGCGCTGTTTGACGTGTTAACCACGGCGTTGGCGTTACTGATTGTTGGCAGTAAATTTTGGGGCAGTGGCCAGCAGTTTGATTTGGTGTTTGGCAACAGTAATTGGTTCTGGTTTACGCTGGTAACCTATCTGATCCTGGAAACGCCACTGGCGCTGTGGTATCTCAAACGCTATGGTATTCATAAAAGCTAAGCTTTTTATCGCTCAGTCCGATGGATGTTGCTGGCGCTCACGCCTTGCTGCGGCTTCGTCACTGGCAGCCTGGATCTCCTGTAACACCGCATCCAGGTCAACGGCAGCCGCAGTTTTGCTAAAGACGCCGGTCAACGTCTGGTTCGGATCCAGATTCCCGGCTTCAAATAAGTCCCACAGCTCATCAGCATAACGGGTGCTAGCAAGCTCCGGCGCGAAGCGGGCGTAATAGGCGGTAATATTATCAACATCGCGTGTTAACATCCAACGCGCATTATTATTGGCGGCAGCATCCACTGCCTGCGGCAAATCGATAATGACCGGGCCAGTCGCGTCCTGCAGCACGTTAAATTCTGACAAGTCGCCATGCACCAGACCGGCTGCCAGCATCCGCAAGATAGCCTGCATCATTGTCTGGTGATCGCGCCGGGCTTGTTCCGCGCTTAAGCTGATATCATTTAAGCGTGGCGCCACATCGCCATCTGCATCCCGCACCAGCTCCATTAACAGCACGCCATCATAGCAACCATAAGGTGTTGGCACTCTTACACCGGCAGCGGCTAATTTAAACAGGGCATCGACTTCAGCCGATTGCCAACTGGCTTCGGCTTGTTGACGGCCATAGCCTGAGCCTTTTTCCATCGCTCTGGCGCGGCGAGAGCTGCGCTCTTTGCGACCTTCCTGATATTGCGCCGCTTTTTTAAAGCTACGCTGTGCCGCGTCTTTATATACTTTGGCACAACAGATACGTTCACCACAGCGCACCACATACACCGAGGCTTCTTTGCCACTCATTAAGGCATACAGCACGTCATCGATTAGCCCCTCATCAAGTAGTGGTTGTAAGCGTGGTGGGGTTTTCATAGTGTGGCCTTAGTGTCGTCACTAATAGTAGTTAATAATACTGGTCAGACCGGTACCGGAGTGCGGTCTGACCAGTTATTCAGAGTTCGAGATAATGTGGCCAGCCGAGCAACTGGCTCTGCAGGCCATGTTTATGCTCGAAAGCATCCAGCTTTTCCGGAGAGGCGTCAGTCTGCTGTAGACGTTGGTAATCACGGCAAAACTGCAAGGTTCGCAACAAGGCAGGAATAAAGTGCTGTCCCAGATCGGCACGGATCGCTGCAGCGTTTTCCGCTGGCAGCTCGCTTAAAACCGCCTCGGTCTGCAATAGCAGATAGGTTTCGCTAAACCAATGCTCGGCCAGGCTAATCTGCCGTAAGCGCTTTTTCAGATCCTGGCGGACTTTATCGCCATTACAGATTGCCCGGTATAACACCACTTCGGCCAGTACTTCTTCCAGACTAAAGTGTTCAAATTCATCAAACACTTGCTTTTGGTAAAACTGTTGCCGCAGCAGTTGCATCGCCTGATGCCGGTGGTGTTCGGTCAGTGCTTGCTGATAAGCCTGCCAGCCCGGCCAGTCTTCGGCATCCGGAGGGGAGGAGACTTGCTGCAACAGCTGCTCATCGACCTCGCCATATAAGGAGTTTTTGCCTGGCGTTTTACGGCTTACCGCCGACAGCATGGACCAGCCTTTCTGAAACGGTTTAACGATACCTTCCGGACTCAGCAGTACCTGCAATGCTTGCTGCGGATCACCGTCCGACAGAGCCCGTAAGCCAAGACTGGTAATGCCGATCACGTCATAAGCCGCTTGTTCTAATAAGTGCATCTTATATTTATTGTAAAATTTATCGGCAAATTTCAGGCTCATCAGCACCGCTTTGCTTTTTATTTGTTGCAGTTGCAAGGTGCTGAGTTTTTGCTCTGTCAGTGCCTGATGCAGTACCTGACTTAAAAACGGACCGGCTGACGCTTCACGAACCACTAACTGCATGGTGCTATCCCTTAATCCAGAAAGCTGAACATATCGTCTACTTCGGCAAATTCATCTTCGACTTTGTTTTTCTCTTTTGCCTGCATCACCAGCTCAGTGGCAAACTTGCTGATAATGCTTTCCCAGCCTGATTTTTCATCGCGGATCAGGGCTTTAATCGAGGTTTCAACTTTCGGGGTTAATTGCCGGATCAGTGCCAGCAGACTTTTAGGGTCGTCATACCCAATGTTATGGGCGTCTTCTGCCAATTGCCGTTCGGTGTAGGCTTCTGCTTCTTCCAGATGTTCTTCATCTTCGTACAGTTTGTCTTCCCAATAGTTCTCGTATTCGAGAATTTCACCACGGTAAATTTCGATGAAGGGGATCGACAAATAGAATAAACCAGCCGGATCTTCGGCGATACACTCCAGTATTTCAGCCTGTTTCTCTTCGGTTTCCTGCGTACGGATCAGATAAGTTAAAAAATCGAAGGTATGTTGTTTCAGCTCTTCGGCATTGTTTTTGATCTTTTCTTCCCAGTACAGTGGTTGCTGACAAACGATGTCACGGATCTTCTCCGGCGTCATCAGCTCAGAAATAATCGATGGAAAAGACAGATCGTGCTGGCTGTTGATCTGGGTCAGAGTGACGATGTCAATGTGTTCGATAACTTCGGACAGCTGTGCATCACTCATGGTGTTGGCAATGATCTCAAAGCGCTCGCTCGCTTGTTTTGGCTCGACCAACGCCAGTTGCCGGATTTCGTCAGCCGCGATTTTAATCAGCTCAGTACTCATTATTAGCCCTCGTGCTTAAAGCGGATTTCATCATATTGATCGTCATAGCCTTCTTCGTCGCTGTCGTCATCCTCGGCAGCGTAGCCATCATAATCGTCGGCGGTATAGTCTTCATCTTCGTCCGCTGCCTGCTCATCTGCTTCGTAGCTATCGTCGTCAGCATCTTGTTTGGTTTTACGTTTGGCGGCTGGCAGCGGCTTATCTTCAGCCAGTAAAAATAATGCGGCACAGGCTTCAATCAGCAAGCTTTCAGAATGGGCTCTGATCGCTTTGACTAAAGGCAGATCGGCATTATTAAACGCAATTGAAACTTTAAACTCATCCCATGACGGCATTTTGCCGCTGGCCAGCCACTGTCGCCATTGCGTTTTGGCTGTGGCCGGAAATTGTACCCGGCCGGCCAGGGCCAGTGGCAGGTATTCCGGCACGGATTCCAGCATTGCCGGATCAGCTAACAGTACCGCTTTCATTTTACTGGTGAACTGTTCCAGCGCTTTCGGGTTTTCCGGATCGCTGTAAGATTCGATATTTTCTTTAGCATCAGTTTGTAACTGGCGGATATGTGACAGATTTAACTTTTTTGCCATCTGGCTTCACCCATAATATTCATCCCACAGCTCACGCATCGCGGCAGTAGGATCAGAAACGATAACGTTATTGAAATCTTTTAAAAAAGCACTGCGCTGCTTGGGATCAGACAGCACCTCATAAGCTGTTTTGACGCGCTGCAATTGCATCGCGGCTTGAGCCTGTTCCTCTTCGGTCTGGCCATGTAGCTTGTCCGGGTGATACTTATTGGCTAAGCGTCGGTAGGCCTTTTTAATTTCATCCTCACTGGCATTGGACTTTATTCCCAGTACCCGAAAGTGATTTTGCATAGCTGTTAATCCTCAGACCGCCAAAGACGGTTAGCGCCGTATCGCAACTTTTTTGCAGCAAACTTAGCTGCAAAGCTAAAGCGCAGATCATAGCAGATTGCCAGGGTTGGGGCATAGCGACAGTTTTTTTATTACCGCCTCTTGTTAATACTGCTCTGCGCCGTCATCATTAGCAGACGGGTTCTTTCTCAAAACCCCGTCTGCTGCGGAGAAGTATGCGCTGGTTTAGCGGTTTCGCCATCCTGTTGTATTTAAGCTTGTTGTGCACGCCACAAGGCTTTGCCGTGCAAGATTTACGGCTGGCGCCACTTGCTGATCATCAGATAACGGCCGTCACCGCAAAAGTTTACAGCTTAAATGAGCGTGCTACCGCCGCTGACGACAATGATGATACTGCCAGTATCAGCCCGTTAGCTATCGCTGTAACTGGTACCCAGCTGCTTAATGCTACGGTTTTTTACTTTTATCAGACCCCATTCCATCCCAGCTTTAGTGCCCGCGCACCACCACAACAATAAACCTGTTATCGCTTGCTGTTTTTGTTGCTGGGTCAGTCACTGATCCGCGTTAGCTATGGTTTATTGTTATGGAGCTGTTATGCAGCTATTTAAGTTTGATACCTCTTTAAATTTTATGCGTTTTCGCTGGTTTGCCGTCGGGCTTTCCTCGTTATTGGTACTGTTGTCTATTGTGCTGTTACTTACCCGGGGGATTAACTGGGGTCTGGATTTTACCGGCGGCACCGTGCTGGAATTAAGTTTTGCCCAGGCGGCTAATCTGGACTTATTGCGTCAACATCTGACACAGGCCGGCTATGCCGAAGCGGTGGTGCAGTTTTTTGGCAGCAGTAACGATGTGCTGGTGCGCTTACCTTCAGGCGCCAGCGCTGTGCAGCAACAGCTTGGCGAGCAAGTGTTTCAGCTATTGCAGGCACAAAGTGATGTCGCGATGACGCTGAGCCGGGTTGAGTTTGTCGGCCCGAGCGTCGGTGAAGAACTAAAACAGGATGGTGGGCTGGCAGTACTGGTTGCCTTACTGGGCATTTTGGTTTACGTTGGTTTTCGTTTTGAATGGCGTTTATCCTTGGGTGCGGTATTGGCGCTGGCACATGATGTGATTTTAACGCTGGGCTTGTTTTCACTGCTGCAAATTGAATTTGATTTAACGGTACTGGCGGCGATTCTGGCGTTAATTGGTTACTCGATTAACGATACGATAGTGGTGTTTGACCGGGTACGGGAAATGTTCCGTAAGCTGCGGGATGAAAGCGTATTGGAAACGGTCAATCAGGCCATTACCTCCACCCTAAACCGCACCGTGATCACCTCGGCGACCACTATGCTAGTGCTATTTGTACTGTATTTTAAAGGCGGTGCTTTAATCCATGGCTTTGCCACTGCACTGCTGTTTGGTATTGCTGTGGGAACCTACTCTTCCGTTTATGTTGCCAGCTCGGTGGCAGTGTTAATGGGGCTGAGTCGTGAAGACTTGATGCCACCGAAGCCGGTTGAAACGGAAGAAGGTGAGCCTTTAGTCTAATTAAACCAGCGTGGGTCAATAGCCAGCTTGAAGATTAGCGGTGAGAACTGCTGAAACGCCGCAGCATTATCCGGACATTGAATATTCTCCGGATAATGCCGCTGCCATGGATCATTGACGAGCGCCACCTGATCACCTACCACGGCAACACCCTCGATCGAGGTATTGGCCAGCGGCTCATAGGGCGGGCAACTGCTGTCTGGACGGGTAGGCGCGTAAAAACGCAGTGGAATCACCTTTGCCGGTTGCTGGCGGCTTAAATCCAATACCCAGAGCTGATCATCATTGCGTGCCGCAGCCAGCAGATAACCGGGATGGCCCTCTTTTCTGGCTGGCAGAAAGTCCAGACCATTGATCGGGTGATCTTTGGCATCTGGTACCGGCAGCGGCAACTTAAGGTCGGTAACCTTAACAAAATCATCGCTGAGCCAGAAATCGTCGCTATAGGGCGTGACAAAGAGCATCGGCGCATTGGCCTGATTTTTCTCCAGCGCCAGATACAGGTTACGCTGATTATCAAACGCCAGGCCTTCAATGCCATCATTTGGGAAGTTACCAACCTGAGCTGCTGCCGGGAACTGTACTGGCCGCACCGCGACGACCTCGGCAAAGCTTAAGGCTTTATCGGTTCGGATTTTTACCAGTAAGGTCGGATAGGCGGTGGAATGGGTAACGCCGAAGCGCCGGGCGCAATCTGCGGTTAAGTGAAATTTGCTGGAGTCTTCGGTGACGCTGATGAGCGTGCTGTCGTCCAGGCGATCCCAGGTCAGGGATTCCCAGTCTGGATCGCTGGCTAACAGCCCGGCAAAGCAGCTTTTTTTTAGCGCCGGGTTAACGTTGATGGCGAGGGACGGTGCGACCAGCTGCCCGGTCGCCGGGTTGATCCGCAGCAGCTTGTTTCTAAGCGCAGGGGTCGCGCTATTATCGCCAATATGCACCAGTTCACCATGGCGGTAGGTTAACCCTGAGCTTTGTGGGTCGGGTACTGTCTGGCCATTGACATCGGTAAGCCATTGGCCGGCGAGATGCTGTTCGGTTAACCATAGCGCAGGCGTATCTGCGGCGACAGCATGGCTCAATCCAAAGCTGGTAACAAGACTAAGAGTCCAGCCAGCGGCGAAAAGTAAAGATGTAACAGCAGGTTTCATTAGCGAATAGTCCGGAAATAAAAAGCGTATTCTGCCAGTGTCGGATGACAATTCAAGTTTTGCTGCGCTACGGGCAACAAAAAACCCGGCGGACCGGGTTTAGATTGTGTGCGCCCAGCATGGGCGCATTCTTGGAGGTGCAAGTCCTCCCATAAGCTGGCTACAGCGAATGAAGTGAAGCGCAACTGCAGAACGGCGACGGACTGTGGGGAGGAAGCGTGGAGCGAAACTGCGAGCCGATGAACAAGAATCGGATAT